>Ga0224508_10000329_pt1 | contig 47661 bp, 42 predicted proteins | sample SF_Jan12_sed_USG_4_FD_170157 | JGI IMG/M metagenome (GOLD analysis project Ga0224508, IMG submission 170157) | Sediment microbial communities from San Francisco Bay, California, United States - SF_Jan12_sed_USGS_21 | ecosystem: Environmental > Aquatic > Marine > Sediment | place: USA... | reverse complement strand
CCACTTGTCCGCACCCATCACGACCAAGTCGAAGCCGTCGGCGATGTCGGCGATGAGCTGGACGTCCGTGACCGCGACCGCAGCCCACGAGAGGTGGCCGACGGACTCGCGCAGCACCCGCGCCCGTTCGTCGACGGTCGGCCCGCGCGCCCCGGTCTTCCCCAGCGCGACGGTCGACAGGGTGAAGACGAGCTCGTCGAGCCGGTGGTGCCTGACCGCAGCCCCGGCAATGGCCAAGTGGGCGATGGTGGGCGGGTTGAACGACCCGGGGTACACGCCGCGTCTCATGCCCGTGCCCGCTGTTCGACGTCGGTTCGCCCGATGAGCACCGCCGTGACCAGCACGCATCCTGTTGCCGTGAGGCCGACTGCTCCCATTCCGGACGACTCGTAGATCGACGGTCCGACCAGGCTGCCGAGAGCCCGGAACAACGTCGCCACGCCGAACACGACGCCGAGGGCCGCACCCCTGGCGCCGACCGCCAGCTCCGACGCGAGCGGGAGCATCGAGATGAACGACAGCTCGAAGCCCAGCACACCGACTGCGAGCAGCCCGATGGCCACCGTCGCCGAGCTCGTCGCCCCGAACAACGCGAACACGGGGGCCATCACGATGGTCCCCCACACGATGGAGGCCGTCTTCCCGATGCGATCGGTCACCGCTATCGCGAGTCCCGTGCCGATGAGCTCGCCGACTCCGAGCACGATTGCCGTCCGGCCCAGCCCGGTGACGCTGAGCCCGAAGTCGTCCTCGAGCCAGGTGCTGTAGGTGATGAGGACGAGCTGCATGCCGAGTGTGAGCGCGCCGATGGCGACGAGGAAGACGAGATGATCTCCGATCGCGAACCGTCCGCTCACTCGATCATGAGACCGATGAGATCCGTCGTGGTGCATCGCGGCCGCGATCGCTGCCGCCATGGCGAGGTTGGCGATGCCGAGAACGAGGAACGGCGCCTGCCACCCGCGCGCGTTGATCAACAGGCCCATCAACGGTGCACCGATCAGCAGCGAGCCCGCCCACGACAGCTCGGTCATGGCGGTGATCCGGCCGCGGCCCGCGTATGCGATGTTGTCGCCGAGCCACGCCGTCATGGCCGTGTCGAACCCGTTCTTCCCCGTGCCGATCGCGATGAGGGCGATGGCGAGGGACCAGATCCCGAAGTCGGCCGACGCGAGGAGACACATCAGCCCCATGGCCACGAGCGATCCGACCATCCACCAGCGCTGACTGCCCCGGTCGATCGCCCGCCCGATGACCGGCGCGCCGAGCCCGACGAGATCACGGATCGACAGGATCACACCCATCGTCCCGATCGATGTGCCCGCACCGCGGGCGATCGGGCCGAGGAAGGGATAGATGAAACGGAAGGCCAGGTTGGAGGTGAATCGCGCCGCCGTCTGGGTCGCGAGCGAGCGCTCGCGCGAACCATGCGGCGCGTCGGGGGTCGGGACGACGGTGCTCATTCCCCCTCGATGTTGCCCGGTCGAGCACGGTGAGGGCATACTTGTCGCCGTGACGACCCCGATCCGCCTCGTAGTGATCACGTAGCGCACGCCCGTTTCCCGCGTGTGCGCCGACCTCCCGAATCGGGAGGTCGCTTCAGTTTTCGAGCCGTTCCGACCACGCCCTGCGACCAAGGTGAGCCCAATGCACCCCAATCCGACATGACTACCAACGGTGGTGAAGCCCTGATGCGCGCCCTCGAGATGGAGGGTGTCGAGGTCATGTTCGGTCTTCCCGGTGGGGCCATCCTGCCGGTGTACGACCCTCTGCTCAACTCGTCGATCCGCCACATCCTGGTCCGGCACGAACAAGGCGCCGGCCACATGGCGGAGGGGTACGCCCATGCCACGGGTCGACCCGGGGTCTGCATGGTCACCAGTGGCCCGGCGGCGACCAACATCGTCACGCCGCTGTGTGATGCCTACATGGACTCGATCCCCATGGTCGCGATCACGGGCCAGGTTCCCTATGCGGCCATCGGCACCGATGCATTCCAGGAGTGCGACACCACCGGCATCACGATGGCCGTCACGAAACACAACTTCTTGGTCACGAAGGCTTCCGACATACCCCAGGTGATCCACGATGCGTTCCACATCGCGACGACCGGCCGGCCCGGGCCGGTGCTCGTCGACATCCCCAAGGACATCGTCGATCCGAACAATCCGAACTCGGCGCTGGAGTGGTACGAACCGACGGGTCACGATCTGCCCGGCTATCGCCTGCACCCCGACCCGGATCCCGAGCTCGTCGGCCGAGCGGCCGAGCTGATCCTCGCCTCGGAACGCCCCGTGATCTATGCCGGTGGCGGCATCTTGAAGGCCAGAGCGGCCGATGCATTGCGGGCGCTCGCGGAGCTGACCGACATCCACGTCGTCACGACGCTCATGTGCCGTGGCGGGTTCCCCGACGACCATCCTCTGGCGCTCGGCATGCCGGGCATGCACGGCACCTATACGGCGGTCACCGCCATGCAGGAGTCCGATCTGTTGATCGCGCTCGGCGCCCGATTCGACGATCGTGTCACGGGCAGGCTCGACGGCTTCGCGCCGGAGGCCAAGGTCATCCACGTCGACATCGACGCCGCCGAGCTCAACAAGGTCAGAACGGCCGACGTTGCCATCCAGGGCGACGCCCGCCTGGCCATCGAGGCGATCATAGAGTCGTTGAAGCTCGCCGGCGCACCCGATGCCCAGGCCGATCGCAAGGGCTGGAAGTCGACGGTGTCGGGATGGCTCGAGCGCTACCCGCTGACCTACGACGACCACCGACCGGGCGATCCGCTCAAGCCCCAACATGTGCTCGAGACGATCCGCGATCACAGCCCCGACGACACCATCGTCTGCTCCGGGGTCGGTCAGCACCAGATGTGGGCCAGTCAGTTCTGGAAGTTCAATCACCCCTACACGTGGATCAACTCCGGTGGGCTCGGAACCATGGGCTTCTCGGTGCCGGCTGCGATCGGCGCCAAGGTGGGCAAGCCCGATCGCACCGTGTGGTCGATCGACGGCGACGGCTGCTTCCAGATGACCGCTCAGGAGCTGGTTACGGCCTCGGTCGAGAAGATCCCGGTGAAGGTCGCCATCTTGAACAACTCGTATCTCGGCATGGTCCGCCAGTGGCAGGAGATGTTCTACGAGGAGCGCTACAGCGAGGTGCACCTCTCCAAGAACCTGCCCGACTACAAGGGCTGGGCCGAGGCGATGGGGTGTGTCGGCATCCGGGTCGACGACCCCGACGAGGTCGAGCCGGCGATCCAGAGGGCGAACGAGATCGACGACCGGCCGGTCGTCATCGACTTCCGCACCGATGCGACCGAGAAGGTCTTCCCGATGGTGCCGTCCGGTGCGACCAACAGCGATCTGATGGTCCATCCGTCCCAGGCCGAGGAGCGCGCCTGATGGCGGACGAAGAGGGCAACGCCCGCCGGCTGCACACGCTCGTCGTTCGAGTCGAGAACAAGGCGGGTGTCCTGGCGCGTGTCGCGGCGCTCTTCGCCCGGCGAGGCTTCAACATCGACTCGCTCGCGGTCGCCCCGATCGCCGACGATCACTTCAGCCGTATCACCATCGTCGTCGATGTCGAGTCGGCGCCGCTCGATCAGATCATCAAGCAGCTCGACAAGCTCGTGAACGTCGTCTCCATCCGTGAGTTGAGTCCCGACGAGCTGGTGGAACGCGAACTGATGATCATCACCGTGGCCGCAGGCGCCGACGCGGCCGCGCTCGCCGCCGAACACGGTGCGGTCGTCCTCGCCGAGTCCGGCCACCACACGATGTACTCCATCACCGGCCCGACCGCCGCGATCGAGTCGTTCGAGGACGCGTTGCTTCCCCACGGCATCGTCGAGCTCCAGCGCACCGGCAAGGTCGCGCTCGACCGACTCGACCTGGCCTGAACCAGGGTTGGCATCCCCTTCCGGGGCTGCGAGCCTGTCCCTACCCACCCCCGTCGATTCCGACCGAACCCGATCCGGAGAGCTCCGTGGCAAACGTCTACTACGAGAAGGATGCCGACCCATCCCTGCTGAACGGCCGCAAGGTCGCCATTCTGGGCTACGGCTCACAGGGCCACGCGCATGCGCTGAACCTGAAGGACTCGGGCGTCGACGTGCGGGTCGGGCTCCGCGACGGGTCGAGCTCGTGGGCGAAGGCCAGCGAAGCCGGTCTCGCGGTCGCCGGCCTCTCCGATGCCTGCGCACAAGCCGACGTCATCATGGTGCTCGCGCCCGACACCGAACAGGCCGCCATCTACGACGCCCACATCGCCCCGAACCTCGAGGACGGCGATGCGCTCTTCTTCGCCCACGGCTTCAACATCCGCTTCGACCTCATCGCGCCGCCTGCTGGCGTCGACGTGGCGATGGTCGCGCCGAAAGGGCCCGGCCATCTCGTGCGCCGCACGTACGAGGAGGGTGGTGGTGTGCCGTGTCTCATCGCGGTCGAGAACGACGCGACGGGAACCGCCAAGGGCCTCGCGCTCGCCTACGCCGACGCCATCGGCGGTGCTCGTGCCGGCGTCATCGAGACGACGTTCACCGAGGAGTGCGAGACCGACCTCTTCGGTGAGCAGGTGGTCCTGTGCGGTGGAATCACCGAGCTGGTCCGCAGCGGCTTCGACACCCTGGTAGACGCCGGGTACCAGCCCGAGATCGCCTACTTCGAGTGCCTCCACGAGCTCAAGCTCATCGTCGATCTCATGTACGAAGAGGGCATCTCCGGGATGCGGTACTCGGTGAGCGACACCGCTGAGTACGGCGATCTGAGCCGGGGCCCGCGTGTGATCGACGATCATGTCAAGGCCACGATGAAGACGATCCTCGGTGAGATCCAGTCGGGTGAGTTCGCGAGGGAGTGGGTGGCCGAGTCCACGTCGGGTCGCGAGAACTTCCATCGCCTCGAAGCCGAGGGTCGTGAGCACCGCATCGAGAAGGTCGGCGCCGAGCTGCGAGGCATGATGCCGTGGATCTCCGCCGGCAAGCAGAGCGTGCAGGATGTCAGCGGCGGCCAGGGCTGACTCAGGCCACCGCCGGCGCCTTCTCCTTGCCGGGTGGCCGCAGCCGAACCAGATGCTCGGCGACGGCTCCGAGCTGTGGTTCGACCACGAAGAACTCGCGGAGCGCCGCCGACGTCGAGTCGATGCGGGTGACCAGCGACGCGATGGTCTGGCCGAAGCTGTCGTCGTCGACGGAGGCGAGGGACTCGAGCTCACCCAGTCGTGACGGCTCGAGGCTGATCGCCCAGGCCAGGGCCGGCCAGCGATCGTTGAGCACCGCCCACTTGCCGATGTCGGAGGGGGAGACCTCGCCCGCCTCGAGGAGTCCGTTGCGCTGCGCGACATGGAGGAGGAAGCGGAGCCGGTTGACGAGGCGTTTGGCGCTTCGGGGGAGCGGCGTGATGTGGCCGGTCACGACCGCCTCGGCCTCACGGCGAGCCGGCGAGTCGACGGCCACCAGCTCGGCGGCGACATCGGCGATCGCCCGACGTATGACGCCGCGCTCGTCGGTGCTGATCTGCTCGTAGCCGAGCTCGTCGAGGATGGTCCGCTCCACCCGATCGGTGAATCGCATGGGATCGCGCCCGGCGGCCACGAGCGGGCCGATCTCGCGGTAGGCGATCTGCAGGGCCTTGTGCTGGACGGTCTGCTGGCGGATGTTGTCCCGACGGCGGGCGACGATCCCGATCACCAGGAGACCCCAGAACAGGATCAGCCCGCCGGTGGCGAGCCACCACGCCCAGCGCCAGCTCGTGCCGCTGAGCGCGTAGTCGAAGCTCCGGAACGTGGCCGACGCCAGGATGAGGAAGAAGGCGAGCGTGAAGAGTGCGAACGTCATCGTGTCGCTGCTGTCGGAGACGCGTTGCAGGCCACGACGGAGCCATCGGCCGAGCCGTGCGAACGGCTTGCGGTGACTGCCGTTCTGGGCTTCGGCGCGCCGGGCCTGGTCGGCATAGCTCACTGCGACTGTTCGAATGAGCTCGGGTGGCGGTGGCGGGAGGGTCACGGGGAACTGGACGAGCTTCTGCATGAAGACCGCGCCGAATCGACCGCCGCCGCGACCGTCGTGGGGCGCGTAGTCGTCGACGGTCGCGCCGTACTTGGCCTCGACCGCAGCCTCGACTGCGGCGAGGTCGGCCACGAACACGGTGATGACGCCGGGGTGATCGAGAAGCTGCGCTGCCACCTCGCAGACGTCGAGTGGTCGTGGCGGCGAGACGCGGTCGAGGTCGTCGACGAAGATGACGATCCGCTGACCCCGGCGCCCATGGCGGGTGACCTGATGAACGAGTCGGCCTATCTCGTCTCGAACTGCGGTCACCGCGCCGCGACCGGCATCGTCGGACGGGTCGCGGGCGTAGCTGGCCAGGGTCTTGGTGAGGGTGCTGACCTGACCCCAGACCCACAGGAATGCGCCGATCGCCACCGGAATGCCGGGAATCGCACCGATCGGGCCGATCTCGTCGCCCGGCACGCTGTCGAGCACACCCAGCCACCAGAGCACCGCGATGAGCCCGACCGCGGTTGCGGCCAGGCCTGCGAGCGCCAGCATGCGCCGAAGGAACCGCTGCTTCCCGCTGAGCATCCGGATCGGGATCGGGTTGGTGAGGCGAGCGAACACGCTGCGATGCGGGCCGAGCTGGCGCGCGGTCGAGCTCGCGAACGCAGAGCCGAGGTCGTCGGCGGAGTCGTTGGTCCACGCGTTGAACCAGATGCAGACCGGCACTGGCGAGTCGGTCCGACCCGAGCGTTCGCGCAGCTCGTGCTCGAGCAGCCGTGCGAGCGACGTCTTGCCCGCGCCCCAGGGCGCGCTGATCGACATGGTCAGCGGCGTGTCGGTGTCGGGGTCGAGCACGATCGCGGCGAGTGCTTCCGCGATCGGCTGATAACCGAGGAGATCGTCATCGGGGTGGCCGATCGGCCGGTCGGCCAGCAGCCTGAGGCTGGGCTCGCCCATCGACTCGGTCGCGGCGGTCCCGCGGGTGTCGTCGGCAGACTCGTGCTCTCGTTCGAAACGCTCGAACGCCTCCTTGGAGGATGCAGATCTCGTCATCTGCTCCGGCGGGGCAGACTTGGCAGCCTCCGGCAGGGGAACCTCGATTGGTGACTCGGTCATCGCAGCCCTCCCTGGGAGCGGCTCTGACTACAGATCGTCGCGCCCGCTCCCAGATACGTCGAGCCGCTGATCGGATTCCTGCCTGGCCCCGAGGTCACGGCGGCGCGATCATCGTCGGCGATGACACCCGACCCGTTCGCGCCCGCCGAGCTCGGCCCGATCACGCTGCGCAATCGCATCATCAAGGCAGCAACGTTCGAGGGAGTGGTTCCCGATGGGCTCGTCACCGACGAGTTGATCGACTACCACAGACGGGTCGTCGAGGGGGGTGTCGGCCTCAGCACGGTCGCGTACCTGGCCGTGTCGGCCGAGGGCCGCACCCACGCGGAATGCATCTGGCTGCGCGACGAGGCGGTGCCCGGACTGACCCGGCTTGCCGACGCGATACACGATCACGGTGCCGCCGCGTCGGCTCAGATCGGCCACGCCGGCCCGGTTGCGAACTCTCGGTCGAACGGCTCGCCGAGCATCGCTCCGAGCAAGCAGTTCAACCCGCTCGCGCTGCGCATGATCCGTGCCGCGACGACGACGGACCTCACGAGGGTCACCCGCGCCTACGAGCGAGGCGCTGCGATGATCGCGAAGTCGGGTTTCGATGCCATCGAGGTCCACCTCGGCCACAACTACCTGCTGAGCGCGTTCTTGAGTCGTCGGCTGAACAAACGAACCGACGGTTGGGGAGGCAGCATCGAGAGCCGCGCTCGCTTTCCCCGCCAGGTCGTGCGGGCGGTTCGCGCCGGCGCCGGCGCCGACGTCGCGGTCACGGTGAAGCTCAACATGGACGATGGTCTGCCCGGTGGCCTGAAGCTCGATGAGAGCATCGAAGTTGCGCAGATGCTCGAGGCCGATGGAGTCGTCGACGCGCTGGCTCTCACGGGTGGCAGTTCGTTCGGGAACCCGATGTATCTCTTCCGCGGCGACGCCCCTCGCGACGAGTTCGCGGCCACGCTGCCGGCCTGGGCCCGACTCGGCTTCAAGCTCGGTGGCGAGAAGCTCATGCCCGAGTACCCGTTCGAGGAGGCGTTCTTCCGACCCATGGCACTCGAGGTCATGGCGGCGGTCGACATACCGCTGATCCTGTTGGGGGGAATCAACCGGCGCGACACGATCGACCAGGCGATGCGCGACGGCTTCGCCTTCGTTGCCATGGCGCGGGCGCTGCTCCGCGAACCCGACCTCGTCCACAAGCTGCAGGCCGGCGACCAGGACGAGGGCCTCTGCATCCACTGCAACCGGTGCATGCCGACGATCTACTCGGGCACCCGCTGCGTGATCATCGACCCCGACCCGATCGTGGTGTCGACACCCTCGCGTTCTGGTCGCGTCTTGTGACGGTGGGGGTGACGTTCTGCGGCCAGTTCGGGGGGTTTTGGGGGGTGCGTCAGGGCATCCAGTTGCCTCGACCCTGGGGGGTGAGGTCGAGGAAGTGCCAGACGGGAGACAACAGATCGACCCCGCGCCAATGGTCGCCGCTGATGTGGGCGCCACCCGAGTAGGTCAGATGCGGGACACCATCGACGAGCGAGTACACGCTGAGGAACGGCCATTGGTTCCCCTCGTCGTCCTCACCCCCGATGTCGATCTTGAACGTGTTGTCGGCAGCACCGAACAGCCGGAGATGTGTCCAGCCCCGCTCGGCGGCAAGCGCCCTGAAGTCCTCGACCGGACCGGCCGAGACGAGGGCGAAGTCGACGTTCTCGGCCAGGTGGTGCGCGATCGCGTCCCAGCCGTCGGTCCACATCGAACACATCGGGCACGCGTCGGTCTGCTTCTTGCCGAGCATGAAGTGGTAGAGGATCAGCGGCCGGTCGGGTGCGGTGAACAGCTCGGAGAGGCGCACCGTGGCACCGTCACCGGCGTCGAACACATAGTCCTCCACAGCTGGGCCGGGAGGCAGCGCTCGTCGCATCTCGGCCACCCGTTCGCGTTGCAGCATGAGCTCGAGCTCGGCCGCTCGGAGCTCCTCGCGACTCGTCGCATAATCGGTCATGACTCCTCCGTTGGTGTCTCGGCGTCAGGGTCGCCACCGGCGCCGGCGATGCCGAGCCGATCGAGGAAGTAGGTCCAGCCTTCGAGGTGCTTGTCGTCCTCGACCGGCGGGAGGCCCGAGTGAACGAGCCGTACCGTCGTCCCACCGTCTCTCGCGGCGAGCTCGATGACGACATTCGTCGATCCGGGCGGGACCTGCTCGGATCCTTCCCACCCCCAGCTGAGGACGACGCGATTCGGTGGATCGACCTCGAGATAGCGGCCGGCGGCGGTCGCATCGTCGCCGAGCTTCACCCAGAACTCGCCGTCGGTTCGGGGGTCGAGCCGGGCCGAGGTCCCCATCCACCGGGTCATCTTGTCGGGGTCGACGAGGAACTCGAAGACGGCCTCCGGTGGCGCGGCGATGCTGATCTCGAGCTCGACGTCGCGGCCGATGGTTGCCTGCTGGTCACTCATGACTCTCCTCTTGTCGATGGGCCCTGCGGCTTGCGGACCGCTCCTTGCGCTGTTGCCACTGCTCGCGTTCCACTTCGAGCCTCAACCGGTCGAGACCGAGCGCCCAGAACCCGTCGAGCCAGTCACGGAGTCCGGTCAGACCTTCGGGCCGGGCCCGGTAGTAGCGGCGGGTACCTTCGGAACGGACGGTCACGAGCTCGGCCTCCTCGAGGACTCGCAGGTGCTGCGAGATGGCAGGGCGGCTGACGGGGAAGTTGTCGGCGATGTCGCCCACGGTACGTTCGTCGTCGCGCACGAGGCGCAAGATCTCGCGTCTGGTCGGTTCGGCCAGTGCTCGGGCTGCTGCGTCCATGGACAGCAGTGTAGCGAGATTGGTAAGCCTTTGCTAACGTAAGCTCGACCTTACCGAATCACACCCTTCAAGAGCGGCCCGGCAGGATCGGGCCGACGAGAACAGAGGAGCCCAGATGTCCGCAGAGATACTCGACACCGTCGATGAGATCTTCGCCAATGCAAACCGACTCGTCGCCGGTGTGGCCGACGGCCAGTGGCACGATCAGACCCCCTGCTCCGAGTGGGACGTGCGTCAGCTCGTGAACCACACGACGGGTACCACGAAGTTCTTCGCCGCCATCGCGGCGCGATCGGAGGCGTCGGGCGACCCCGATGCCGACCACCTGGGCGACGATCCGGCCGCTGCATTTGCCGCTGCGTCCGAGGCGACCGCAGCGGCGTGGCGGGTGGACGGTGCGCTCGACGGCATGGTGAGCCAGCCCCTCGAGATGCCGGCCTCGGCGGCAATCGGCATCCTGGTTCTCGATGTGGGGACCCACTGTTGGGACATCGCCGAGGCAACCGGCCAGGACCACGGGTTGTCCGACTCCGCCATCGCCACCATCGATGCCTGCAGCCGCCAGATCGTCTCCGACGAGATTCGCAGCCGAGGCGGCTTCGGCGACGTGCTCGAGCCCAGTTCCGACGATGCGCTCACGACGATGTTGGCCTTCCTCGGTCGGCGCGCATGACACCAGCACGGCCTGGCATGACGCAGCCGAGATGATCGAGATCCGCGCCCACGTCGAGATCGAACGCCCGGCCGGGGAGGTGTTCACCTTCCTGGCCGACATGGCGAACAACCCGACCTGGCAGAAGGGCATGCAGGAGTGTCGCTGGACCAGTGACCCGCCGTTGCGACTCGGGTCGACCTACGACCAGGTCGCCCGGTTCCTCGGCAAGGAGATCGTCTCGAGCTTCGAGGTGACCGAGTACGAAGAGGGTCGCCTCATCCGCATCGAGTCGACGGCGGGCCCGATGACGCTCGACATCACCCGGTCGGTCGATGCCGGCAGTGCTGGTCGGTCGACGGTGTCGGCAATCGTGCGTGGCGACTCGAGCGGCGTGTACCGGCTGGCCGATCCGATCATGCGGCTACTGGTCGGTCGGAGCGTGCGGGCCGACTACCGGCGCCTCAAGGCTCATCTCGAGTCGTAGGCGGGGCGACCGCCCATCTTGCGGGCGTCCTACGGCGCTGCGCCATACTGGTGCGACAGTGTGATCGACGACGGCGGCATCGGATGAGTGACACCTCACAGGACGACGGGTGGTGGCAGGCCAACAACGGCAAGTGGTATCCCCCCGAGTCCCACCCCGATCACGTCGCTTCCGAGGCGGTGGCTCCCGACCGGTCCGGACGGGGCTCCGAGCAGCCTGGATCCGAGCGTGCTGTTCGCGGCCAGACCGTGCCGCCCGTGCCGCCGGTGCCGCCCGAGCGCGCTGTTCCCGTGCCGCCGGTGCCGCCCAGGTCGGCGCCGCGGTCGTCGGATCCCGTCGGGTCCTTGCCGGGGCGCGCCGATGACGAGTGGTGGATGACACCGCCTGCCGGATCGGGCTCGACCGCCCCGAGGAGTCCCGCCGGTACTGGTGCGACGTCGAGCTCTGCGACCGCGGCCTGGATCGTCGTCGTCGTCATCCTCGTGGCACTGCTCGCAGGGCTCACGGTCGCGGTCATCGCTGTCATTCGCGCGACCGAGGACACCGGTGCGAGCGGCCCGGTCGCACCGGTCGTACTCGACGTTTCGGCCGCGATGGGGTGATCTCGTCTCCCGACGCTCCGGCCGCGATGGGGTGATCTCGTCTCCCGACGCTCCGGCCGCGATGGCGTGATCTCGGTCGGTCCGTGATGGCGGTCAGCGCGTGGTCGATGCCCGTCGACGAAGCGGCGGCACCGTCCGCGGTGGCTGTTTGCGAGGCGGGAGCTCCGCGATCAGCTCGGCGGTCGCCGTGGTGATGAGTGCGACCGCGCGTTCGAATGGGTCCTCGGTCGCAGCCGACACCTTCTGGACGCCGCTCACCTTCCGCACGTACTGACGGGCCGCCGCCTCGATCTCCTCGTCGGTAGCTGTCGGCTCGAGGCCGCGGAGCGTGGTGATGTTTCGGCACATGCCCCGACGGTAGCCCGGCCGCCGGCGCGGCGCGGGGCCCGTTCGGGCCGTGCATCGCCGCATTGGCCTCGGCCCGTCAGTACTCGTCCCAGTTGATGGCGATGTCGGACGGGTCGGCGGGGTTGATGCCGATCGGGACGGTCGCGCCGGGGCCGACGCGACCGACGAGATCGAGCGGCACGCCTTGCAGGATGTTGGCCTCGTAGGGATCCTGGCCCCGTCGGTCGACGGTGACGACGAACGCGAAGACCTCGGTGTCGAGCCCGGTCTCGCTGTGGGGAGCGGTCATGCCCGTCTCCGACATCTGGTCGATCTCGGCCATCGCCGGGATGGCGGCCGCGATGAAGTCCTTCGCGCTCACCGTCTCGCCGACCATTGCGCCGGCCATCAAGCCCTCCGGTACTCGTGCGCCGTCGGCGGCATCGCCCGTGCTGGTGACGCCCTCGAGCGACTGCCAGTCGATGGCGACCTTCGACGGCTCGTCGGGGAGCACGCTCACGCCGAGATGGAGTCCGGGCTGCACGCGGCCGAGCAACAACCGCGGGAGCATCTGTTTGGTGGTGACCGGATACGGCGCCTGGCCCGGGCGAGTGACGTCCAGATCGAAGCTGACCATGGGATTCTCGTTCACGGTCGTGCCCGTCTCCCGCATGCCGGTGATGACGGCTCGTGCCGGCTCGCCCTCCTGGAGGATGGCCGAACCCGACACGGAGCGCATGATTCGGCGCGCCAGCCAGCCGGCGAAGACGAAGCTGGCGACGATGAACGCGACGACTGCGATGGCTCCGCTCACGAGTCCCCGTCCATCAGTGCCGAGCAATGATCGAGGACGGGCAGCAGTTCGTCCCTGGCATGCGGCGGGAGGGCGAAGACGACCCGGTCGACGCCGAGCTCGGCGAGCTCGCGCAGTGGGTCTCGGGTCATCGGCGCGGCGTAGATCGAGACCTCGAAGTCCGACCGGACCCGCCCGGCTTCCACGCATGCTCGGTCGACGGCTTCGAGGTGGGGTCGTGGGTCGGTGTCGGCCCTCGCGCCGATGGGCATCCAGCCGTCGGCGTAGGCGACCGCGCGCCGGAGCCCGCCCGGGTAGATGCCGCCGACATGGATCGGCGGGTGAGGCTTCTGGATCGGTTTCGGCCGCTGGAACATCGGATCGAAGCCGATGTGATCGCCGTGGTACTCCGCGGGGTCGTTGGCCCAGATCTCCTTCATGGCTTCGACGGTCTCGCGCATGCGACCGAACCGTCGCTCGGGGTCGGTGCCGTGGTCCTCCATCTCCTCCCGGTTCCACCCTGCACCGATACCGAACAGGAATCGGCCGTCGGACACGACGTCGAGCGACGAGACCTGTTTGGCGAGGTGGATGGGATCGCGCTGGGTCACGAGCGCGATACCGGTGCCCAGTTTCAGGGTGGTGGTCGACATTGCCGCGGCAGTGAGCGCGACGAAGGGGTCCATCGTCTCGTAGTACATGTCGGGGAGATCGCCGGGCCCCGGGTACGGCGTCCGTCGGCTGGCGGGGATGTGGGAGTGCTCGGCCACCCAGAGCGACTCGAATCCCCGGCTCTCGAGCTCGCGTCCCAGCTCATCGGGCCGGATCGCGTCTGCAGTGGGAAATATCGTCGCGCCGTAGTGCATGGTGCGAGTCTGTCATGGTGTGGGATCGCCGAGAGAGGTCAGGCGTTCGGCCCGCGACCGATAGCGTCATGCGGGACCGATCCGGACCCCTCCTCGGAGCTTGTTTCTTGGACACCACCGCTCTCGCCGACTCCTTGTCGGCGCTCGCCCGCAACCATCACTGGGTCTGGTCTGCGCCGACCCGGGCCACGCTCGACTCCCTCCCCGGGGCCCGGCCCGACCGCCATCCGGCCGCGACCGTCGCCGCGCTCACCGACGCCGACCTCGACCGACTGCTGGCCGACGACGACTTCGTCGCTTCGGTCGAACGAGACCGGCGCGCCCTCGCCCAGGTGTCGGCCGGGCCGATGGTCGATCCCGAGATCGCGTACTTCTCGCCGGAGTTCGGGGTCACCGAGTCGGTCCCGCAGTACTCGGGTGGCCTCGGCATCCTGGCAGGCGACCACCTCAAGGCGGCCAGCGACCTGGCGCTTCCGCTCGTCGGTGTCGGTCTGTTCTACCGCCACGGCTTCTTCCGTCAGCGGTTGGTCGACGGTCGACAAGCCGAGCACTACGACACCTACGACGCCGTCGACCTCGGCTGTGTCGATGCCGGTGTCGTGGTCGAGGTGCCGGTGGCGGACCGAGTGGTGCGAGCGAGGGTTTGGCGGGTCGAGATCGGGCGCATCCCGCTGATCCTGCTCGACACCGACATCGAAGGGAACTCCGACGAGGACCGGCGCATCACCGATCGGCTCTACAGCGGCGATCGCCGTCATCGCATCGAACAGGAAGTGGTGCTGGGTGTGGGCGGCTCGCGTGCGCTGACGTCGCTCGGCTGGCACCCGCCGGTGTTCCATCTCAACGAGGGACACGCCGGATTCCTGATCCTCGATCTTCTCGATCGTGAGATTTCCGGCGGTGCGAGCCTCGACCAAGCCCGCGACGCCGTTCGACGGCATCTGATATTCACCACGCACACGCCTGTTCCGGCCGGCATCGATCGGTTCTCCGGTGAGCTCGCCGCCGCGCACCTGGTCCCGTGGGCGACCGACTGGGATGTCCCGGTCGAAGCCGTGTTCGCGCTCGGTGCCGAACCCGACAGCGACGAGTTCAACATGGCGGCGATGTGTCTTCGCTCGGCCGGTCGTGTCAACGGCGTCTCCGAGCTGCACGGCGCGGTGAGCCGCGAGCTGTTCGCCGACATCGAAGGTGGCGACGCCATCGGCTCGATCACCAACGGTGTGCATGCCCGGAGCTGGGTGTCCGAGCCGCTGCAGGCGGTCTTCGACGGCACACTCGGACCGGGCTGGGCCGACGGCGACCCCGCGGCGTGGGGCGCGGTCGCCGACATCGACGACGACACGATCCGTTCCGTGCGACGATCGGGCGGGGAGCAGCTGGCCGACATGGTTCGCGCCAGAACCGGCGCACCGATCGATCCCGATGCCCTCGTCGTCGGATTCGCGCGCCGGTTCGCGACCTACAAACGAGCCACCCTGTTGCTGCGGCACCCCGACCGGCTCGCGGCACTGCTGGGCGACGACGACCGCCCGGTGACGTTCGTCTTCGCGGGCAAGGCCCATCCGGCGAACGCGCCCGGCAAGGAGTCGCTGGCCGGCATCGTCGCCTACGGCAGCAGTGCCGACGCCAACGGCCGGTTCGTCTTCGTTCCCGACTACGACATCAGCATCGCCAAGGCCATGTATGCCGGCTGCGATGTGTGGCTGAACACCCCGATCCGTCCTCACGAGGCGTCCGGTACGAGTGGTGAGAAGTCGGCCCTGAACGGCGGCTGCAACCTGTCGATCAGCGACGGGTGGTGGGACGAGATGGCCGACGGCCGCAACGGCTGGGTCATCCCGGCCAGCGATGCCGCCGACCCCGTCGAACGCGACGATGCCGAGTCGGCAGCGGTGTTCGACCTCCTCGAGGCCGAGATCGTCCCCGAGTACCACGCCGACGGCCTCGGCCAGTCGGCCGAGTGGCTCGACCGGGTTCGCCACGTGTGGGCGACGCTCGGCCCGCAGGTCACCGCGGCCCGGATGGTCGCCGAGTACCGCGACAAGCTGTACCAGCCGGCAGCACGGGACGTCTCCTCCAGATGACGATCTGGCCGGGCGAAGCGTTCCCACTGGGCGCAACCCACGACGGCGACGGCGTCAACTTCGCGGTGTACTCGGAGGTCGCCGACGGCATCGAACTGTGCCTCTTCGACACCGACGGCATCGAGACGCGGCTCCGGCTCCCCGAGGTCACGGCCTTCGTGCACAACGGTTACGTGCCAGGCCTCGAGCCCGGGCAGCGCTACGGCTATCGGGTCCATGGTCCGTGGTCACCAGCCGAGGGCATCCGCTGCAACCCGGCGAAGTTGTTGATCGACCCGTACGCGAGAGCCATCAGTGGCGCCGTCGTGTGGGGCCGAGATGTCTATGGCCACCAGGCCGGGCGGCCCGAGCTGGTCGACAGACACGACAGTGCCTCGTCGATGCCGAGGTCGATCGTGGTCGACCCGAGCTTCGATTGGGGCGACGATCGTCCACCGCGCACTCCGCTGCACGAATCCGTCATCTACGAGACCCACGTACGGGGCCTGACGATCCGCCATCCCGACGTGCCGGACCATCTCCGAGGCACGTACGCCGGGCTCACGACGCCGCCGGTCATGGAGCATCTCCGGTCGCTGGGCGTCACTGCAGTCGAGCTCTTGCCGGTTCATCACTTCCTCTCCGAGCACGCGGTCGTCGAGCGGGGTCTCACCAATTACTGGGGCTACAACTCGATCGGGTTCCTCGCCCCGCATGGCCCGTACGCGTCGACCGGCGACGGCGGCGGCCAGGTCACAGAGTTCAAGTCGATGGTGAAGGCCCTCCACGCCGCGGGCATCGAGGTCATCCTCGATGTCGTCTACAACCACACGGCCGAAGGCAACCAGCTCGGACCCGTGCTCTCGCTGAAGGGGCTCGACAACGGGGCGTACTATCGCCTCGACGCGGCCGACCCGAGTCGTTACGTCGACTACACGGGCACCGGCAACAGCCTCAACATGCGTCACCCGCAGGCGCTCCAGCTCGTGATGGACAGCCTGCGCTACTGGATAGCCGAGATGCACGTCGACGGGTTCCGCTTCGACCTTGCATCGGCGCTCGCCCGCGGGCTCCACGCCGTCGATCGGCTCTCAGCGTTCTTCGATCTGATCCACCAGGATCCGATCATCAGCCGCGTCAAGCTCATCGCAGAGCCGTGGGACGTCGGAGAGGGCGGCTACCAGGTCGGGAACTTCCCGCCGCTGTGGTCGGAGTGGAACGGCAAGTACCGCGACGGCGTACGCGACTACTGGCGCAGCGCCGACGAGACCCTCGCCGACTTCGCGTCGCGCCTCACCGGCAGCTCCGACCTGTACGAGTGGTCGGGCCGCAAGCCCTCGGCCAGCATCAACTTCATCACCGCTCACGACGGCTTCACCCTGACCGATCTCGTCGCCTACGACCACAAGCACAACGAAGCCAACGGTGAGGAGAATCGCGACGGCGACGATCACAATCGGTCGTGGAACTCGGGAGCCGAGGGCAACACCGACGATCCGGCCATCGGCGAGGTTCGTGAGGTGCGGCGTCGGTCGATGCTCGCCACCTTGTTGCTGTCGCAGGGAGTCCCGATGTTGTCGGGAGGCGACGAGATCGGCCGAACCCAGCGCGGCAACAACAACGCGTACTGCCAGGACAACGAGGTGACCTGGCACGACTGGGCGAACGCCGACGCCGATCTCCTCGCGTTCGTGCAGAAGCTCGTCGCGCTGCGGGCGGCGCATCCGGTATTCCGGCGGCGGCGGTGGTTCGATGGCCGGCCGATCCACGGGGCCGACGTTCACGACATCCACTGGTACACCCCGGACGGCAGCGAGATGACCGAGGACGACTGGCGGGTCGGGTACGCGAGATCGCTCGCGGTCTTCATGAACGGCGAGGCCATCACCGCCCGTGGTCCGCGCAACGAACGCATCGTCGACGACAGCTTCCTGATGATGTTCAACGCCAGCCCGGATCCCATCACCTACCTCGTGCCCGACGCTGTCGGTGGGGGCGAGTGGATCGTCGACCTGGACACCACCATCTCGGAGAATCACGGCACCGAGGTCTCGTCGAACGAGAAATGGGTGGTCGGCGGCTGGGCCGTCGTCGTGCTGCGACGACTCCGCGCCGGCAACGGGCGACCGTGAAGATCCTGTTCGCGACCGCCGAGCTGGCCCCGCTGGCCCGGGTCGGTGGGCTCGCCGAGGCCGCCGCCGGGCTCGTCGTGGCCCTCCGCGACGCCGACGTCGAGGTCGACGTCGTGTTGCCCGACTACGGCGACGTCGAGCTCGAGGGTCAGCACGAGGTCTTCGTCTCGGTCCCGGAGTGGGTCGGCGACACACGGGTACGGCGCGGGCGTCACCGCGACGTCGGTCTGCTGACCCTCGTTGCCGTTCCCGGCATGGCACGCCCCCACCCGTACGTCGACGCAGACGGGGAGGGCTGGGTCGACAACGATCATCGGTTCTTCTCGTTCGCCGCTGTCGTCGCGGCCCTGGCCGACGGCGAGCAGCCCGACGTCTTGCATCTCAACGACTGGCACACGGCGGCGGCCACGGCGTTCGTGGCGACCTCGGTACCCACCGTGCTCACCGTCCACACGCTCGGTTACCAGGGCACGACCGGTCCCCAGTGGCTCGGGCGCCTCCCGAACGACCCGTGGAGGTTCGCGTGGTACGGCGGCACGAATCCGCTGGCCGGGGCGATCGAGCTGGTCGATCGGGTCATCGCGGTGAGCCCGAACTACGCCGCCGAGATCATCACGCCCGATGCCGGTATGGGGCTTCATGAACGACTCGGCGCACTGGGTGACCGGCTCGTCGGCATCCGCAACGGCGTCGATACCGCGATCTGGGATCCGGGCACCGATCCTCACATCGCCGCGACGTACTCCGTGGTCGATCCGGCCGGTCGCATCGAGTGCCGCCGCGCCCTTGCCGACGAGGCCGGCTGGCCCGACGACAAGCAGCCCATCATCGGGTTGGTCACACGACTGGTCGAGCAGAAGGGCATCGACATCCTCCTCGACGTCGTCCCGTTCCTGCGCACCATGCCCGCCAGGCTGGCGATCCTCGGGTCAGGGCCACCCCATCTCGCCGATCGCGTGCAGGCCGCGGCGGTCGCTGCGCCCGACCGAGTCTGGTTCACCGACGGGTACGACACCGGCCTCGGCCATCGGATCTTCGCGGGAAGCGACCTGTTCGCCATGCCCAGCCGATTCGAACCCTGCGGGCTCGGCCAGATGCAGGCCATGGCGTACGGGGCGCTGCCGGTCGTCACCGATGTCGGAGGGCTGCACGACACTGTCGTCGACGCCGACGATGACCGGGCAGCCGGCACGGGTTTCGTGAGTCGGTCGGTGGATGCCGCGGGGTTCGTCGATGCACTGCACCGGGCCGTTCGCGCCGTGAAACAGCCGGCACGGCGCACCGCCATCCAGCGCCGCGGCATGGCGGAGGACTGGTCCTGGACCGTCCCCGGCGCGGCGCACATCGACCTGTACCGCGCGCTCGCCGAGCGGTAGCGGTCGCTGATTCCCGTGCGTGCCGGCACGGGAGGGCGTCAGACGACGACCTTCTGCCCCTTGGCCAGCGTGACGATGCCGCTGTCGGAGACCGTGTAGTGCGCCGCGTCGTGGGCCGGGTCGAATCCGATCTCGGCGCCCTCGGGGACGACGACGTTCTTGTCGAGCACGCACCGGCGCACGCGGGCGCCGCTGCTGACGACGACGTCGTCGAGCAGAATCGACTCCTCCACGCTCGACCCGCCGAGCACCCGGACGCCCGGTGAGAGCACCGATCCCCTGACCGTGGAACCCGAGACGACCACACCGTTGCTCAGCAACGATCGGCGGACCGACGATGAACCATGGCGACCGTCGTTGACCACCTTGGCCGGCGGCATCGTCCGGCCGAGCGTGTAGATCGGCCATTCGGCGTTGTAGAGGTCGAATGCCGGGAAGTCGTCGACGAGGTCCATGTGCGAGTCGTAGTAGGCATCGAGGGTGCCGACGTCGCGCCAGTAGTGCGATCCCTCCTGTTGACCGGGGACCCTGTTCGTCGTGTAGTCGTACACATGGGCGTCGCCGCTTGCGACCATTGCCGGGATGAGGTCGCCGCCGAGGTCGTGCCGGGAGTCGTCCCGGCCGGCATCGTGGTGCAAGAGATCGACGAGTGCGCCGGTGGTGAACACGTAGTTGCCCATGGAGGCCAGCACCTGGTCGGGTGCGTCCGGTAGGCCGGCGACATCGGCCGGCGCGGGCTTCTCGAGAAAGGCCTCGATCTTCGTGCCGGTGCCAGGCTGGATGACCCCGAACTGCTCGCAGTCGGCATGGGGGAGGCGGATACCGGCGACGGAGACGCCCGCTCCCGATTCGACGTGTTGTTCGAGCATCTGGCGCGGGTCGATCCGGTAGATGTGATCGGCACCGAAGACGAAGACGTAGTCGGGGCGTTCGTCGTCGATGAGGTTGAGATTCTGGAACACCGCGTCGCCCGAGCCCAGGAACCATCGTTGGCCTCGCCGCATCTGCGCGGGCACCGAGGTGACGTAGGCCCCGAGGAACGTGCTCATGCGCCATGTCCTGGAGATGTGGACGTCGAGGCTGTGACTCTTGTACTGGGTCAACACGACGATCTTCCGGTAGCCGCCGTTCACCAGGTTCGACAGCGGGAAGTCGATCAGCCGGTAATGGCCGCCGAACGGCACGGCGGGCTTGGCTCGGTCGAGGGTGAGCGGCAGGAGTCGTTTCCCCTCACCACCGGCCAGCACCATGCTCAGGACCCTCGGAGGTTTCAATACGGCCGACATGTGCACAGATTGCCCCATATCGTGAGGCGGCGATGTCGATCCCCGGAAATATCTCGCCGCCGCCGCTCACCGCCGACGATCTGTGGCGCCTCGGTGATGGCACACACGACGGACTGAGTCATCTCCTCGGCGCCCACCTCGAGCCGGACGAGGCGGGTTGCACGTTCCGGGTCTGGGCCCCGGCGGCCACCGCAGTGAGCGTCATCGGCGACTTCAACGACTGGTCGCCGACCGCGTCACCGCTCACTTCCAGCGACGCGGGGATCTGGTCGGGCCATGTCGTCGAAGCCGTCGTCGGCGACAGCTACAAGTACCAGGTGCGCGCCGTTGGCGGCTCGGTCGTGGACAAGGCCGATCCCGTCGGCTTCGCCACCGAGGAACCGCCCCGGACCGCGTCGCGGATCTGGTCGCTCGACTACAACTGGGCCGACGCCGACTGGATGACGAACCGGGCCGCCCACAACGCTCACGACGCCCCGATCTCCATCTACGAGGTCCACCTCGGATCGTGGCGCTATGAGCCCGGCGGCTACCGCGCGCTCGCACACCAGCTCGCCGATCACCTCGATCGAACCGGGTTCACCCACGTCGAGCTGCTCCCGGTCATGGAGCATCCGTTCTACGGCTCGTGGGGATACCAGACGACGGGCTACTTCGCGCCGACTGCCCGCTATGGCGAACCCCAGGACCTCATGTATCTGGTCGACGTGCTCCACCAGCGGGGCTTCGGCGTGCTGCTCGACTGGGTGCCGTCGCACTTCCCGAACGACGCACATGGACTGGCCGTCTTCGACGGCACCCACCTGTACGAACACGCCGACCCGAGGCTGGGCTTCCATCCCGACTGGAAGAGCGGGATCTTCAACTACGACCGTCACGAGGTACGCAGCTTCTTGTTGTCGAGCGCCCGCTTCTGGCTCGAGCGCTACCACGCCGACGGTCTCAGGGTCGACGCGGTCGCGTCGATGTTGTACCGCGACTACTCCCGCGCCGACGGGGAATGGCTCCCCAACGAGATGGGCGGCAACGAGAATCTCTCGGCGGTCACCTTCCTCGAGGAGCTGAACCGCCGTGTCTATCTGCATCATCCCGACGCGATGACCGTCGCCGAGGAGTCGACGGCCTGGCCGGGGGTGACCCGCTCCACCGACCACGGCGGGCTCGGCTTCGGGTTCAAGTGGGACATGGGCTGGATGAACGACACCCTGGGGTACATCGGCGAGGATCCCGTCCACCGCCGCTGGCACCACGACGAGCTGACCTTTCGCATGGTCTACGCATTCGACGAGAACTTCGTGCTGCCGCTCTCCCACGACGAGGTCGTGCACGGCAAGGGGTCGCTGCTCGACCGCCAGCCGGGCGACGAATGGCAGAAGCTCGCCGGGCTCCGTGCTCTGTTCGGGTACCAGTTCGCGATCCCGGGCAAGAAGCTGCTGTTCATGGGATCCGAGCTGGCGATGGCCGGCGACTGGAACCACGAACAAGAGCTGCCGTGGGGATTGCTCGCCGATCCGGCCCACGCGGGCGTGTGCTCGTGGGTCACGGAGCTGAACCGCATCTATCGGAGCGAGAGGGCTCTCCACGCGCTCGACAACGACCCGACCGGGTTCCAGTGGGTCATCGGCGACGACGCCGACAACAGCGTGCTCGGCTTTCTCCGCCATGCGCCAGGCGAACGTTCGATCCTCGCGGTTGCGAACTTCACCCCGGTGCCCCGCCGGGGCTACCGCGTCGGTGTGCCGGTCGGCGGCGACTGGATCGAGCTCGCGAACAGCGACGGTGAGACCTTCGGCGGTTCGGGAATGACAACCGGTGTCGGCATCGCGACGGCCGAACCGAGCCACGGCCATGATCATTCGCTCGTGCTCACCCTCCCGCCGTTGAGCGTATGTCTGCTGGCTGTCGGCGAGTCGCCCTCGGTCTAGCGCCGTCCATCGCGGGGCGCCTACTGCGGCACGGCTGCAAGGTCTCGCCTATCGTCGGGCGAAGTGCTCTGGATGCGGGTTGTGGGCTGGCCGTTGGCCATCTCCGGCGCGGCCTTCGCCGCTGCGTTCGCCGGCAACAACGAGGATGCCGGGCCCCAAACGCTCCTACGGCTCGGCACGCTCGTTGCGCTGACGGCCTTGTTGTGGGCGATCGCCCGCTGGTTCGGCCCGACGGTCCTGCGGATCTCGGCGGTCGGCGCTGCGCTCGTGATCGTCTTGTTCATGATGTGGACCGGCGAGGAACAGCGCAAAGACGATGACGCCGAGCGATACCTCGAACGGCGCGAGATCATCCTCGAGGACCAGAAGACCCTGGTCGAGCTGGAGGCAGCCGCGAACGCCGTCGAGCAGGCGCGCTCGGCCGCGGCGGCGGCGCAGGAGGCGCTCGATGTCGCCGGTGAGGCGTCCGGCGCGGCCGAGCTCGACGAGGCACGGGAAGGCGCCGATGCCGCTGCCGATCTGGCCGAGGACGCCGCCACGGCTGTCGCCGGTGGTGACACACCGTCGGATCCGGGCGAGCCGGTCGACTCCTCGGCCGAAGCCGCTGGCAACGCCCAACCGGCCGGATTCCTCGCGGTCGAAGCGTTCGAGGAGGCGCTGTCGGCCGCGGACGGGCTCGTTCTGGGCTGTGACCGCGACATCGTGCTGAAACTGAAACGGAAGCGGCCCGTCGACCCGCAGTGCGAGCCCCGCACGGCGCTGCGCCGCCTGCTCGAGACCCAGCGGGCCGAGCTGGTAGTGGCCGAGGTGATCGCCACCGAGGATGCTCGCCAGGAGGCGCTCGCCAATCTCCGTGCCGACATCGATGTCGAGCTCGACGCCCTCCAAGAGGCTGTCGCCGTCCACCGGTTGGCCATCGATGGGGCCGATGCGGTCGTCGGCGACCTGGCGAACCCGCTCATGGGTGACGACGTCACCGCCCGGGTCGGCGGTTGGGGGTGGGCTGTCCTGGTGGTGTTGCTCGTCGTTGCCTATCGCCAGCTCGAAATCGTGAACGCGCGGCGCGATGTCGGGCCTGCCATCGTGGCACCGGGCGAGTCGCCGAGCGCCGCGCTCGAGGAGGAGGCAAAGCTCGCGGGCGAACGCATCCGGATGTGGCTCGGACTCGCCGAGCTGCGCGAGCCGGCCGCGGTTCCGGGGGGCGAGGCGACCCATGCCGTGGCGGAGATGTTGCAGGACGAGGGTTCACCGGCCAGTGCGAGCCTTCGGTGGGCCGTCGGTCTCCTGCAGGGCACAGCCTTTCCGCAGCGCGGCTACCAGGTGACGCCGGTCCTCGAGCCGATCACAACGCCGTCTCCGACCGCTGAACGTGAGCGGCCGGGTTCGGTCCACCGGGTTGCACAGAATCGGCTCCAGCAGTGGTACCGCCTCACGGTTCGGGTCACCGAGCTGCGCACGAAGCGTCTGGTCGACCTCAACGCGGTCGATGGACCCGACCTCGAGCAGCTGGCCGAACAGTCCGGCCACTGGGTGGCCCGGCTCGTGCTCGCCCGCAGCGATCTCGTGCCGTCCTGGGCGACGTGGCAGTCGGAGTACGGCGCCGACATCGGCGCGTTCCAGCAGGTCGCGCTCGACGACCGCACCGAACGCGACCGACTGACCCCCGAGGAACGAGAGCGCCTGTTGCACCGCGCCATCGGGTTCAACCCGCGGTCGGGACTCGCTCACGCGGCCCTGGCGTCGATCTACACCCTCGACCTGCGACTCGCCCAGGCGCTCGAACATCTGGTGGTCGCTCGGACCGATCATCCTCGATTCACCGTCGCCGGGTACCGACTGGCTGCCGTCGCGTCGATGATCTCGCAGGATCCCTCCGCGCACTGGCCGTCCGAGGAACCGATGGCCCGCACGTCGGCGGATGACCCCGAGTCCTCCGAGCTGTCGGACGCACCGGAGACCCGTCGTCGCCTCGCGAAGCTCCTCCTTCGGGCCAAGCTCGTCAACCAGTCCGACCACGATCGTCTCGCCGCCGAGGACACGAGAGTCGACAGGTTGGCGCGGATCCACCGCAAGATCGCGCGACGCGAGCTGCGTCGGCTGAAGAGGATGACGTGGCTCCCCGTCGCGGCCTGGTACGCACTGGCGGAGCCGAGCGAGCGAGCCCACTGGATGGGCCTCGTTCGCAACCGGAAACGGCGGGTTGCCCAGCGGATCGGCATCCGATCGCTCCTTGCCATCGTCGCGTTGCGCCAGGCGATTGCCACCGGCAACGCCGAGGAGATCCCCGAGCTCGCCCAGCAGGTGACAGACCGTGCCGACTCGAACCACGAGGACGCGCTCGTCAGCTACAACGCTGCGTGCTTCTTGGCCCTCTGGTATCAACACGAGCTGAACACCGCCAGCGCACGCCAGGCGGTGTCCCGCCTGGAGGACGCGAGTGCAGCACGGGACGGCGACCTGATCTCGGTCGGCTGGATGTCGGTCGACCCCGATCTCGAGTCGATCCGCGGACTCCACGAGTACGAGACGCTCCACCGGATTCTCACCGCCCGCGACGAGCTGAGGTCCGACGGCGCGTGAGCGGCGGGGTCGTTCGGGAAGTCACCCGCCGGCACCGGCGTTCTCGGTCGGTGCGTGTCGCCGTGGTCGCCGTCCTGATCCTCGCGGGCTGTTCGTCGGCCGACGACGGCGTCGACCAGAGCGTGGCGCCACGTGTCATTTTCGATGACACCGCGGGGATCGAGGTCGTCAACGAGGGCGGTTCCCTCGAGGGACACACCCCGAGAGGGTTCGCCGGCAGCGGAACCGGGTTGTTCGCCGGCGACGACCTGAACCCGTCGTTCCCCGACGACGACGGCGTGCAGCTGTTCTTGACGTTCGAGCTGCCCGAGCCGCTCCCCGACGTCACCACCGCCGCGCTGACCAGCGACGTCATGCAGACACGAGGCTCGCCCTTCGCGGATCTCGGCGCCCTGCTCGTCGATCGCGTCGCGTACGACGAGTTCGGGCCCCAGATCTTCGACACACCCGCGCTCGGCGAGCCGGTCGTGTGCGAACGAGAGGGTGACGTCGGACTCCGATGTGATGTCGCGGACGCAGCCGCGACGGTAGCCGCCGAGGGCGGGAGCCGGCTTCAGCTCCGGCTCCGGTTCGAGGGCGTTGCCGATGGCGACGGCCAACAAGATCTGGTCCTCTTCTTCCGCGAGGACGCCGATCGGAACGAGCCCGGCCTGTTCCTGCTCAGCGTCGGCTGACTCGCGCCTTTCACGCCGGTTTCACAGCGGCGACGGATGGTCGCTCCAGCGTTGCCGATCAACCGGATCGGCATCCGAAGGGAGCTGATCATGTCCACGAGTATCGAGTCGTCCCGTCACCGGAGTGTTGTCGCCAGTGGTCTGGCGCTGCTGATCGTCACCATCGTCTCAATCGTCGGGTTGTCGATACAGCCCGCCTCCGCCCAGACCTCGCCGTCGGTGGTCGCCATGCCCGATCCCGTCGATGCAGGGGGCGTCGTCGACATCTCCGGTGCCGGGTTCCAGCCCGGCGAGCTGGTCACGGTCGAGTTCGGCGGCTCGGTCGTCGGCGTCGCCGTCGCCGATGGGTCGGGTGACGTCTGGATCACCGGCACCATCGACCCGCTGATGCCCGCTGGCGCGCATCCCCTCGATGCGAACGGTGACGTCGGCTCGTGGGCCACCACCCACCTCACGGTCCGTGCTGCTCCCACCGTCGCGTTGATGCCGCACGTGTGGTTCGACGAACCAGTCGCACCCGGCGGACAGACCCGCGGGCAGGGCTGGGAGTTCCTTCCCGGCGAGCTCGTGACCGTCGAGTTCGGCGGGCTGACGGTCGGCACGGCGGTGGCGGACGCCACCGGCTACTGGTCGACGACGATCCTGGTCGATTCGATGATGCCCGCCGGTGCTCATCCCATCGATTCCCTGGGTGACCTCGGGACCTACGTGAGCGACGACCTGGTGGTTGCGGCCCCGGCCCCGGCTCCTGCTCCGGCCCCGGCTCCTGCTCCGGCCCCGGCTCCTGCTCCGGCCCCCCAGACGACGACCACGACTCCCCCGGGCCCATCGGCGTCGACGACGCCGACACCGGCTCCGAATGTCCCGTCACCGGTGCCGACGCCTGCCCCGGCTCCGGCGCCAACCGAGCCCGACGGTCGCGTCGAGTCGTCGCCCGATGCCACACCGGTGGCGGAGACGGACAGCACCGAGGACGACTCGGAGCGGCCCGCACTCGACTCGGCGGCAGCCGACGCCGGCGTCGGTGGCAGGGGAGAAGCGTCCGACACCCAGGCGACGACTCCGCCCGGCACCGCACGCACCGGCACTGTGGCGGCCACCGTCGGGTCGGCCGACGACACGCCGACCGTGGCAATGGCCGTCGCGTTGGTCACCGGCGCCCTGGTCTTCGGCGGTCTCGCCCTGTTCCGCCGAGAGGAGCGCTGATCGGACCCGTTCGACGCCGCCGCTCGCGATGGACCCGCCGACGGGCGGGTCCATCGGCGCGTCGAGCCTCGCCCGGACGGCCTTCGTGACCGCGTCGGTCGTCGGGTATCTTGCGCACTCGCGCCGCGTACCGCGCCACCGCCAACATCAGACGACGACCCCGGGGAGCCAGCCCACCGATGAAGTTCGGCGTGTTCTACGAACACCAGCTCCCTAGGCCGTGGACCGACGACGACGAGCTACGAATTCTCCACGAGGCGCTCGACCAGGTGGTCTTGGCCGACGAGCTCGGCTACGACTTCGCGTGGGAGGTCGAACACCACTTCCTCGACGAGTACTCCCATTCGTCGGCTCCCGAGGTGTTCCTCGCCGCCGCGGCAGCAAGGACCCGGCGCATTCGGCTCGGCCACGGTGTCCGGCATGTCATCCCGAACTACAACCATCCGGCTCGCACCGCCGAAGCGCTCGCGACGCTCGATCTGGTGTCGAATGGTCGCGTCGAGTTCGGCATCGGTGAGGGCGCCACCCGCCTGGAGCTGGGCGGCTTCGGCATCCCGGCGAAGCACAAGCGGGCGATGAGCCTCGAATCGGCGGAGCAGATCGCCAACATGATGGTGCTCGAGCCCTATCCGGGATTCGACGGCGAGTTCTTCTCGATGCCGTGTCGCAACGTGGTACCGAAACCCCACCAGAAGCCCCATCCGCCGATGTGGATCGCGTGCACGAACCGCGACACGATCAAGGTTGCGGCGCGAAACGGGCTCGGAGCCCTGGCGTTCAGCTTCGTCGATCCGATGGAGGCTCGGGCGTGGGTCGACATCTACTACGACATCATCAAGAGCGACGAGTGCGTGCCGCTCGGTCACACCGTCAACGCGAACATCGCGCTCGTCTCGGGATTCTCGCTGCACGAGGACCGAACCGAGGCGATCCGTCGTGGCCACGAGGGGTTCGACTTCTTCGCATACGCGATGAACGCGCTCGTCGCCGACGACACGACCCCCGGGCGCACCGATCTGTGGGGCGAGTTCCAGGCGGCGCGGGGGAATCGGACCGAGATGCTGATTCGGAGGGCGCTCGCGGCGGGCGACGCGTACGCGAGCGCGATCGGCACTCCCGACGACGCGCGGCGCTTCCTCGACGGGATGGTCGAAGCCGGCGTCGATCAGGTGATATTCCTCCAGCAGGCGGGCCGGAACAGGCACGATCACATCTGTGAGTCGCTCGAGCTGTTCGCCGAGGAGGTTCTCGCCGACTACCACCGCGGCGACGGTGCCCGAGCCGAGGCCAAGGCGGCCGAGCTCGCTCCCCACATCGAGGCCGCGCTGGGCCGGAAGCAGTGGATGCGACCGTTGCGCGACGCCGAGATCCCGGTGGTCGAGGCGTCGGTGAAGAAGGCGCAGTCGTCGGGCCGTATCTGACCGGACGGTCCGGGAATTGCCGGTGATGACGACACGTGGAGCGGTAGCGTCGGGTGGGTGCACGCCGTCGAAGCCACCGCGTTGAAGAAGTCGTTCGGGCCGACCGACGCTCTTCGGGGGGTCGACCTCGTGGTGCCGGAGGGCAGCGTCGTCGGGCTGCTCGGCCCGAACGGTGCCGGCAAGACGACAGTCGTGCGAGTGCTGACCACGCTCCTGCAACCCGATGGCGGCACCGCGTTCGTCGATGGCATCGACGTGCTGGCCGAGCCGGCGAAGGTGCGGGCGCGAATCGGGCTGACCGGGCAGTACGCGGCGGTCGAGGAACGGCTCACCGGACGCGAGAACCTCGTGCTCATCGGTCGTCATTTCCACATGCCGGTCCCCGAGGCCAGACGCCGGGCGGCCGAGCTGCTCGAACGATTCGATCTCGTCGATGCGGCCGACCGGATCGCGAAGGGGTATTCGGGCGGCATGCGGCGACGGCTCGACATCGCCATGAGCCTCATCGCCCGCCCGTCGGTGCTCTTCCTCGACGAACCCACCACCGGCCTCGACCCACGGAGCCGGCTCGCCATGTGGGATCTCATCGAAGAGCTCGAACACGACGGCACGACCACGCTCTTGACCACCCAGTATCTGGAGGAAGCCGATCGCCTGGCCGACACCATCGTGGTGATCGACGCAGGTGTGGTCATCGCGGAGGGCACGGCCGACGAGCTCAAGGATCGGATCGGCGGCGACCGGATCCGGGTCAGCATCGCGCGGGCCGAGAACGTCGAGAAGGCGACGACGGCCCTGAGCCCACTGGCCACCGGTCCGATCGACATCTCCCCGAGCCGGGTGACGCTGACCGCGCCCATCCGCACCGGGGGCGGGGTCGTACCGGGTGCCATCCGCGCACTCGACGAGAATGGTGTCGACGTGGTCGACGTCGAGGTGAGACGCCCGACTCTCGATGACGTGTTCCTCGCTCTGACCGGCAAGGTCACCGATACCGATCCGACTCCGAACCTCCAAGAGGTGCGAGAGCAGTGAGTACGACCACGACGACCGTGTCCGCCGCCACTAGTTCGACGTCAACGCGTCACGCCGTGCCGACCGGACCCGTCTGGATCGTCCGCGACGCATGGACCGAGGCACTTCGCCACCTCCGCATCATCCCGCGCAACATCGAGCTGCTGATATTCGCGACCGTGCAGCCGATCATGTTCGTGGTCCTCTTCGTCTACGTGTTCGGCGGGTCGATCGAGGTGCCGGGATTCGACAGCTACAACCAGTACCTGCTGCCGGGCATATTCGCCCAGAGCGTGGTGTTCGGCTCGGCGTTCACCGGGGTCGGGTTGGCCGAAGACCTCCAGAAGGGCCTCATCGACCGGCTCAGATCACTGCCGATGGCACAGTCCGCCGTCGTCGTCGGTCGCACCATCTCCGATCTGTGCCGCAACATGTTGACCTTCTCCGTGATGTTGGTCGTGGCGCTGGCCATCGGCTTCAGGTTCGAGGGAACCATGCTCGAAGCCGGGGCCGCGACGCTATTGCTGTTGTTGTTCAGCTACGCGCTCAGCTGGGTGCAGGCGCTGATGGGGTTGTCGGTCAAGTCGGTCGAGGCTGCGAACTCGGCCGGGTTCATCTGGATGTTCCCGCTCACCTTCGTCTCGTCGGCGTTCGTCGACCCGGCCACCATGCCCGACTGGCTCGAGCCCATCGCCGATGCGAATCCCTTCACCGTGGTCACCAACGCGGCGCGCTCGTTGTACAACGGGCTGCCCGTCGGCAACGACGTCTGGCTGTCGCTCGCGTGGTCGGTCGGCATCATTGCGGTTTTCTCCACCCTGTCGATCCGCAAGTTCAAGCGCGCAACGGCGGCGTGACGCCGGGCGGTCATCTCCCGGTGAATATCGGCGGACGTTTCTCGATGAAGCTCGCGACGCCTTCGGCCGCGTCGTCGGTGCCGGCCAGCTCGGCCTGCACCGAGCCCAGTGCCGCGGTCGCAGCCTCCTGCCCCTCGAGCAGATAGCGCAACGACGAGGCCTTGGTGGCCTGGACGGCCATCGGTGCACCCTCGGTGATGATCTCGGCCAGCTCGATGGCACGGTCGAGCTCGGTTCCTGCGGGGACGACCTCTTGCACGAGACCGATGCGTCGGGCTTCGGCTGCATCGAACTCGTTGCTGGTCAGAAGGTGGTACATGGCGTTGCCCCAGCCGCCTCTCTCGACGAACCGGATCGTCGCGCCACCGGTGGCGTGGATCCCGCGTTTCGGCTCGAGCTGGGAGAACCGGCAGTTGTCGGCGGCGATCACGATGTCGCCCGCGAGCATGAGCTCGATCCCGAGCGTGTAGGTGATGCCCTTGACGGCCGTGACGATCGGCTTCCGGCAGCTTCGGCCCAGGGCAGTGGGATCGACGCGCGATCGATCGGCTTCGCGGCGTTCGCCTCCCTTCATCCGCTCGGACCACTTGGGAAGATCGAGCCCGGCCGTGAAGTTGTCGCCGTGGGCGAACAAGACGCCGACCCATGCATCGTCCGACTCGTCGAGGTGGGTGTAGGCATCGATCAGCTGTTCCATCATCGGTGGCGTGAAGCCGTTGAGCTTCGCCGGTCGGTCGATGCCGATGAGGAACAGGTGGTCGCGGGTCTCGGTCGTGATCGATCCTTCGTCGTCGCTCATACGCGCTGACGTTAGCGGTGAAGGTGGGGCCGTGAACGAGAAGGGCCATGGTGGTATCCGGGCGCGTTAGCGTTCGGGTATGGCAGCGCCCTGGACCACCGCCGACATCCCCGACCTGACGGGACGCACCGCGCTCGTCACCGGCGCCAACTCGGGGATCGGCCTCGAAACGGCGGCCGAGCTCGCCGGTGCCGGTGCACGGGTGCTGCTCGGGTGTCGCAGTCGCGAGCGGGCCGACCGGGCCGTGACCGAGATCGCCCGCCGCGTTCCCTCGGCCGACACCGACGTGGTCGAGCTCGACCTCGCCGACCTCGCATCGGTTCGCTCCGCCGCGGAACATGTTCGTCGCGAAGGCCGTCTCGATCTGTTGATCAACAACGCGGGCGTGATGGCACCACCGTTTCGCGAGACCGCCGACGGCTTCGAGATGCAGTTCGGCGTCAATCACCTCGGTCACTTCGCGCTGACCGGTCTGCTGATCGACGAGCTGACGGCCACCGGCGGGTCACGCGTCGTGAGCGTGAGCAGCAACGCCCATAGGATCGGCCGGGTCGACTTCGGCAATCTGCAGGGCGAGAAGGGGTACCGGCGCGCCCGGCAGTACGGGCTTACCAAGCTGGCGAACCTGTTGTTCATCTTCGAGCTCCAGCGTCGACTCGATGCAGCCGGACGCCCGACGATCGCGGTGGCTGCGCACCCCGGCACGACCGACACCAACCTCGGACGCGACATGCCGAAGGTACTGCAGGTCCTCCAGCCGTTGTTCTGGTTCGGGACGCAGTCAGCGACTGCAGGCGCGCTGCCGACGCTTCGCGCCGCGACCGATCCCGACGTGCGGGGCGCCGAGTACTACGGGCCCGACGGCTTCCAGGAGTTCAAGGGTCATCCCGTGAAGGTCGATGCCATCGGACGCGCACACGACGAGAACGACGCGGCCAGGTTGTGGGACGTCTCGGTCGCGTTGACGGGCGTGTCCTGGGATCTCTAGCCCGCGTTCGAGGCGGCGCTGGCGACGATCTCCTCGATCACTGTCATGTTCGCGATGCTGTCGGCGAGCGGTAGGGGCACGGGCACGTCGTCGAGCACGGCTGCGGCGAAGGCGCGGGCCTGCAGGGAGTACTGATCGGCCGGATCGAAGGAGAGCGTCTCGACGGCCGGGGCGACGGGCGGATCGCCGCCCTGGGTGACGAAGATGCGAGTCGGGCGATCGGATGGCACGTTGAACGGGATCTCGACGGAGATGCGACCGTCGCGGCCGTAGATGTGGACCCGCTGGTCCGACTCGAGCTGGGTCGCACACGTGAAGGCGGCGACACCGGTGGGGAACTGCAACAGAGCGGTGGTGACGATGTCGACGCCCGAGCTCGGGTCGTGGGTCATGGTGGCGCCGACCACGGTGGGCTCGGCCCCGAACAACATGCGGGACACGTTGATGGGGTAACAGCCGATGTCCATGAGCGCTCCACCGCCCCATTCGGCGACATTTCGGATGTTCGCCGGATCGTCGTTGAAGTAGGAGAACCAGGCCTGGATCACCTGGATCGGGCCGATGCGGCCGCTGGCGACGATGTCGCGGACCGCCGCCCAGGTGGGGTGGAAGCGGTACATGAAGGCCTCCATGATCTTCACTCCGGTCGACTCGGCCGTTGCGGCGATCGTTCGGGCCTCGGCGCTCGTCAGTCCGATCGGTTTCTCGCAGAGCACGTGTTTGCCGGCCTCTGCTGCCGCGACGGTCCAGGGCAGGTGGAGGTGGTTCGGCAACGGGTTGTAGATCGCATCGATGTCGGGGTCGGCGATCAGCTGCTCGTAGGTTCCGTACGCCGTCTCGATGCCGAGCTGGTCGGCGGCAGCCCGCGCCCGCGTCTTCTCGCGTGACGCGAGGGCGACGACGGCGCAGTTGTCCGCAGCCTGGATCGCAGGGGTGACCAGCGCCATCCCGATGTGGGCGGTGCTGAGGATGCCCCAGCGCACGATGTCGTCTCCGGCCACGATTTCTCCCTCGTGCAGATCGCTTGCGGACCGCAACCGTAGTGCCGTCGACGCACCGAGGTCGTCGGGCGGCGCCACTCAGGTCGGTGAGTCGAAGTAGGACTGGTTTCGGCCACCGAACGTTCGGTCGCAGGCCGAGCAGGTCCAAGGGGTCATGCGGGGCAGCACCTCCCGAGCAGTCATCGTGTGAGCCTCGATCGGTTCTTCATCATCGCATCGGTGCGGCGCGCGACAATGGGCTCGATGAACACGACCCCCGACACCTACACGCACGGCCATCACGAGTCGGTGCTGCGATCGCACACGTCGCGTACCGCCGAGAACTCTGCCGGCTATCTGCTGCCCTACCTCGGCGAGGGCATGGCCCTGCTCGATGTCGGATGCGGTCCGGGCACCATCACACTCGATCTGGCCGAACTGGTCGCCCCGGGTGAGGTCGTCGCGATCGACGCGGTCAGCAGTGTGCTCGAACAGGCTGACGCACTGCGACGGCGGAAGGGCATCGACAACTGCAGCTTCCAGCCCGGCGACGTGTATCACCTCGGGTTCGAAGACGGGCGATTCGATGTCGTGCACGCCCACCAGCTGCTGCAACATCTGTCCGATCCGGTCGGGGCCCTCCGCGAGATGCACCGCGTGCTGAAACCCAACGGGGTCCTGGCGGCCCGAGATGCCGACTACTCGTCGATGACCTGGGCGCCCGACGAGCCGCTCCTCGACCGCTGGCTCGAGCTCTATCATCAGGTGACCGACCGCAACGGCGCCGAGGCCGACGCCGGACGGTACCTGCTCGGGTGGGCTCAACAAGCCGGCTTCACGGCCATCACCGCGTCGTCGTCGACGTGGACGTTCGCAACGCCGTCGAGGCGGGCGTGGTGGGGGAGCGTCTGGGCCGAACGGGTGCTGCACTCGAGCCTTGCCACCCAGGCAATCGACTACGAGCTCTCCGATCAGGCCGAGCTCGAGGCCATCTCCGACGCATGGGAGCGCTGGGCTGCCCACGACGACGGGTTCTTCGCCGTCGTGCACGGCGAGATCATCGCGAGCAAGTAGCTCGATGTTGTCACCGAACACGAGCTCATCGCGGCACGCTGTACCGATAGGGTCGAGCAGCGATCGGCCGGACGGTCGTCCGCACCCCGGGGGGAACGATGGGAACGATCCCGAAGACGCCTGACGCGTACGTCGAGGCCTACCTGTCCGAGCGCGGCGGGCAGCCGGCAGACCTCGATCGGTTCGTCGAGGAGTCGAGCGGGCTCGACGCCGAAAGCATTCTCGAGGTGATCGGCAACCCACGCCTCGGCCGCCAGGCCATCGAGGTCATGGCCGATCTCATGAGGCCGCACGACTCGATCTACTACGACGCGATCTTCGGCGCCTACCACGGCCAGCGCGACATCCGGGCGTGGTTGGTGCCGGCCATGGCCGAGATCGAGTTCATCGACTTCGTGCCGACAGCCGCATCGGTGCTGTTCGACGATGGCGAGGGCGGATCGTCGCTCGACGAGTGGCAGATGTTCGCGAACATGGAGGGCGAGCGGATCCCGCTTTCGAGGGGCGTGAGCGTGCGCCGCTACCGCGACGGTTGGATCACCTATGCCGCCGACGTGTACGACACATCGGGCTTCCGGCAGCCGCCGCCCCCCGGTGTCGATGCCCCCGACCTGCCCGACTGGCCGCGGGTCGCCTGGCCGACCGAGCCCGACTCGTCGCCCGAGCCGCCGGGGGCCGCAGCCAGCGCCTGGATGGCGTCGCGCGCAGGAGCCGAGCCGGGCCGGGTGCTCGAGCGCCCGAGCGGGCTCGGCAACCTCGAGATGCACCAGGTGCTGAACGATGCGACGCGCCGGTCCGACAGCGACGTCATGGCCGATCTCATGCATCCGACCGACATGCAGTTCATCGACCCGCTCTTCGGTGAGCTCCGGGGCCAAGCCGAGGTCAGAGCATGCCTCGCCGACATCACGGGCAAGGCCGGTGCCATCGCCTTCGATCCGGTCGGTCCCGTCCTGTTCGACGGTGCAACCTCGGTTCAGGAGTGGGTCCAGGTGGCGGTACTCGCCGACGGGTCACGCGTCGACATGACGCGTGGAACGACCGTCCGCCGATTCGCCGACGGGTGGCTTGTCTACGCAGCTGAGTACTACGACACCGCACCGCTGGCCGACCTCGATGTCCAGGCGGCGGCGGCCGCCGCAGCCGGCCGCCCTCAGTCCCCCAAGTAGTGGTCGAGCCAGTCGTGGTGTGGCGGGCGCGACTCTCGTCGTCGTTCAGCCAGGCCATGTCGAACCCTCGTGAGTGCATTCCCCGTTGGACATCGCGGATCAGATGGACGTCCTGGCGGGTCGAACCGCTTCGCGAACGCTGAACCAGATGTTCGCCTCCTCGGCGGCGGACTCGAGCCCGGCGATGAGCCAGAGCTTCGGCCAGAGCTTCTCCCACTCCTCTCCGGCCACCATTCAAGCCCGCGGCCGGCCATGCCGTCGATCGGAGCATGGCCCGTCCTCGGCCGCGCTGGTCACCCCGACGGTTCGGACCGCGCGCTCACGCCCACTCGCCGTGCGGGTCGGGCCCTGTGACTGCCACCTCGATCACGCCGTCGACCACGCGGGTCGCGAACGTTGGACGCCGCGTATCCCAGGCGGTCTCAGGTGCGCTCCGGTCCGGATGTCGAAACGTGCGCCGTGGAGCGGACATGCCAGCTTGTGGCCCCGGAGTCTTCCCGACGAGAGGGGAGTGTTCGCGTGGCTGCACCGATCGGCCATGCAGAAGAACTCGTCGCCGACGTTGACGACGAGCAGGCGCCTGCCCTCGACCTCACAGGTGACCGGGACACCGGGCTCGAGCTCCGACGCGTAGCCGACCCGGACGAATGGGATCTCACCGTCCATGGACGGTCGAGTATCCCAGATCTGTCAGCCCACGATCGCCCGGGCCGAGGGGTCGGCTCGACCGGACGGCTGTTTCACGGGCATTTCACGGGCGGTGTCCACGCTGGGGGTGCCCACCGAGGGCATCACCTGGGAGGAGAGTTCGATGAACGAGCTGCTGAAGAAGATCATCGGGGCCACTGCGGTCCTCGTGGCCCCGGTTCCGGCGGCGATCATCTGGTTCGTGTCCGAACCGGCGGCCAGTGAGCCTCCGCCACTGTGTGAGGCATCGGCCATCGTTCACGACGTGACCGGTGAAGACGTGGTGCCGCTGGCAGGGGCGGACATCTGGCTCGAGGACGCCCGGGGCCGCAAGCTCGATTCGAAGATCACAGACGCCGGCGGCGGCGTGACCTTCGCCAGCGATTGCAGTGCGACCCGACTGTGGTTCGCGGCCAAACCCGCGGGGTACGTCTTCGTCGGGAGCCGTTCGCACCAGCTGGGGCCCGCCGCCGCGGCCGCAGCGTTCGCGGTGGAGCGGCCGGCGGAACAGGACGAGTCGGCAACCGGCCTGAGCGCGGGTGAGTCCGCCGACGACTCGTCTGCGAGCTCCTCGACCGATGACGGATTCGTGCTCGATACGACGATCGACTTCGGGAGCGACCCCGAAGGGGGTCAGCCGGCACGAGTCGTCGACAAGGACGATGGAGGCGCCGGTGGGTCGACGAGCCCTCGAGACGATGATCGACCCGGTCCGATCGCGGCCGACGATGCGCCGACCGTCGGACTGCCCCTACCCGAGATCACCATCGACACGCCGACCGGCGAACCCGATGGTGTCGGCAACGATCCCGACGCGGGGTCTGATGACGGACCCTCGGCCCCGCTCGACGAGATCCCCGCTGACGAGGCGCCCAGCGTGGGTCTGCCGTTGCCCGAGATCGACCCCCTCACCGATGACGGCGATGGCAGCGGACCCGATCAGGGGTCCGACCCGTACGGCCCGTACCGCCCGAACGGCGAGCCCGAGCTTCCGGGCCAGGATGAGATGCCGGATGAGCAGATCGACGAGGACGTCTTCGGTGAGCTCGGCGGGACGCCGGGCGACGACCCCGACCCCGTCGACGAGGTCCCGACCGACGAGCTCCCCTTCGGTGGGTAGCCGGCGGCGGAACCACGCTTCGTCGGCCGTGACCCGAGCGGGCGGTGCGGTCCCGTGTCAGTCGAGTGGTTCGCCGTAGACGGTTCGTGGGCCATCGCCGTCGTCGAACCGAGCCTGGATCGTGCTGATGCGCTCCTGGGCGTCGGGCGTAGCCGAGAACGTCCAGAAGATGTGCTGGTCGTTCATGACCGACTCGGCGATGCGCAGCAGGTCGTCGCCCTCGGTGAGCATCTGCTTCATCCCGGCGAGCGCGGCCGGTGACATCGACGCCATGCGGCTGGCCCAGTCGACGGCGAGATCGAGTGAGCAGCCGGTCGGCACCACCCGATTGACGCCGCCGAGCTCGTACAGGCGCTCGGCGGTCATGGGGGCTCCGAGCAGCACCATCTCCGCGGTCGCGGTGCGACCGATGATGTGCCGCAACCGGTTGGTGCCGCCGATGCCCGTGCCGACGCCGATCTGGACCTCCGGTTGGCCGAAGCGAACGCCGGCTTCGGCGATGCGCAGGTCACAGGCCCAGCCCAGCTCGCATCCCCCTCCCGACGTATCGCCGGATATCGCCGCGATCGTGACCACACTCGTTCGATTCAGCTCTTCCAGACAGGAGAACCAGCTGCTGCCCTCGCCCGTGGTCGGTTGGTCCTCGATGGTTGCTCGGAGATCGGGCAGCCACGCGTGCTCGAGCCAGTGGCCCTGCACGTCGGAGGCGAGCACGGACACCCTGGCCCCTCCCTCGCGCGCCTCGATGAGCGCCGCGCTCAGCTGTTCGATTGCAGCCCATGATCCGAAGTTGTCGATGTCGGGATTCGACATCGTGATGACGGCGACACCGTCGCCGGGGAGGGTGGTCGACACGAGCGTGCGCATGGATCGACGGTAGTTCGCGGGCGCCGACGATCAGAAGACCAACGTGGGAGCTGGGCGACCCGTTCCGCAAGGATGTTCTCGTGGTTCTCGTGGTTCTCGTGGTTCTGGTCGTTCTCGTCGTTCCCGCGGTCCGGGTCGGTCCGGGGCGCGGGTCGGAGGTCTGAGGTACTCGAGTGAGCCGTTCGAATGGCGCCGGGTTCTCCAGCCGCCCTCGTGGATGAGGTGGTGGTGTTTCGAACAGAGGGGAGTGAGGTTGGAGAGGTCGCTGCCGCCCCCGACCTGCCACGGCGTGTGGTGGTGGATGTCGCAGTAGTCGAATGGCATGTCGCACCCGTTGGCGGCACACGTGCTTTGGGTTGTTCGCAGCGCGACTCGTTGCGCGTGAGTCGCGAGGCGACGGCCACGACCGACATCGAGAGGTTGGCTGTCGCCGCCGAGCACGACCGGGATCAGCTGAGCGTCACAGGCGAGGCGGCGCGCGGTGGCCGCCGGAATCGGTGTGTCGTCGGCCAGCCGGGCCGGTTCGCCCGCTTCGACCAGCTGGTCGACGAGCGTGCCGTGGGGAATGGTGACGATCATCGTCGGAACGGAGGGACGCGCATCTGCCGCGCCGGCCGCCTTCGCTCGTCGACACGTCTCGACGAGCGCATCGGCCATGAGGCGGTTGTTGTTGGTGACGAACGGAACCGTGACGCTCGCACGCGCGGCTGGATTCTGCGCCCGCCACAGCTCTTCGGCGATCTCGCGCAGTGTCGTGCCGACCATGGCGCCGCTCTCGGGGTCGAGCTCGCCGTGCACCGTGGTCATCCCCGCGTCGTCGAGACCGATCGAGAGTCGGAGCATGTCCTTCTGGGCCTGCAGCTTCGAGATCCCGTCGTCTTCGGACCGACGGTGATGCCAGTCGCGCAGGGTGCGACGGAACTGCTCGGGCGACTGCCGACGCGCGTGGTCGACGAGCTCGGGTTCCTGCGAATCGAAGACACACCGTGCCTGACCCGAGCGGGCCGAGCGCGTCAGGGCCAGGGCGGCGGCATGATCGGCCGTGATGTCGCCTGCGCCGAGTGCATCACGGGTGGCGGGCATCGCCGGGAGCTGCGCAGCGAGCTGGGCAGCGTTGTCGGCCTCGCGCACCGAGCAGCTGGTGGACTGGCGAACCAGGTCGGCCTTGTTCACGGCGCCGTCGGCCCGCACCACGCGGTCGTCGAGGCCGGCCAGATGGGCGGCACACCGCTGGTCGACATAGGCCCGCAGGCGCTTGGCGGCGGCCAACACCCGACGGCACGCAGCGGCATCGCCGATGACCGGATCGGCAGTGACCACGGCGAGCTCTTCGGCAGGGTCGAACATGTGTTCGATGATAGAGTTGGGGTGTGACAGTCTCGGAGTCGAGGCGATCGGGTCGCGGTGAGGTCCCCCTCGACGGGCGAGGGGGACCTGGATCTCACCGGTTGGGCGCCGATGGTCAGCAGCCGAGCTCGGCGAGATCGATCTCGGGCGCAGCACCGGGTGCGGTCGGCGACATGCTCGTTGCACCGACACCGTTGAGGTCGGCATCGACGATCTCGAAGCTCCCGAACAACGTGCCGGTCCGGTCAGCCGGGATCAGCGTGCGGTAGAACACCATGTCGCCGCACACAGCGACACCCTGGCTCGTCGAGTTCTCGACGGCGGTGGACAGCGCAGAGCAGTCGAGCCCGGCGAGCGAGGCGTTGCTCACGGACTCGAAGCCGCCTGTCGTCTGAATCGAGTTGCCGGGGCACGACGGGATGCCGGGGTCGAGGCCGTCGTAGTGGACGACGTAGTGATCGCCCTCGACATACCAGCGGGCCGTGACCTCACCGGGAGCGATGGGCAGTGTGCCCGGCGCCGGTGGACCGCCTGCGAAGTCGTAGGTGGTCTCGAGCGGTGCGAACACAGTCGTGGCCGGAAGCGTCGGTGCAGTCGGCGCCTGTTCGATCGCAGGCTCGTCGATCGCAGGCTCTTCGGTCGCAGGCTCGTCGATCGCAGGCTCTTCGGTCGCCGCTTCGGCCGGCTCGTCCTCGGCGGCCTCGCGGTCACGAGGTGCAAGATCCGAGTCGGGGGAGCGGTCGTCGGTCACGGCTTCGTCAGGCGGCGCCGACGACCCCGCCGACGGGTCGACGGAGGGATCGGCGGCGATGGTCACTCCATCGCTCGCACATGCTCCCGCGAGCAACAACAGTGCGGCGATCAGCCCGAACAGGCGCGGTCGGGATCGCGCAGTGGTCGGTGAATCGTTCGTGGGCGACATGGTGGGCCTCCATTTGTTGTGGTGGCTACCACGGTCGGGTCCGAGCGTGAATCGAGCGTGAAAGTCCCTGCTACCGCCGCGCCCCGCCCGCGACGATCGCATCTTCGACGGCGGCCAGGTCTTCGAGCGAGTCCTCAGCCGTTCGGAGAGCTCGACCGGCCCGCGGCCTCTTCGCGGTCCTTCTCGGCCGCGGCCTCGAGCAGCCCCCGGCGCAGGGAGATCTCGGCCGGCGTCGCCCATGGCGCATGGTCGCCGTATCGTCGGCACAGCTCCTCTCGAGCCGGCTCGTCGCCATCGGTGGGGTCACCCCTGCCGGCGCGGAACACCTCGTCCGCGCCCACGACCCCGCCCCGGATCGCCTCCACCCAATCGATCTTCGACTTCGACTCGACCTTCAGCCGGCGCGCGCGGGAATCCCTTCGATCGTCACGTCCGGCCCACAACCAGAACCAGCGAATCTGCACGGCGCGGATGACACCCGCCGCGAGCGCAAGATCCACGAGCCTCTCCTCCCGCGACGTCTTCCTGATCGTCAGATCGAACAGCGTCGGGCTGGGCCGGCGCTCCTTGATCTGACCATGCAGGTCGAACAGATCGACGAACATCGACCTGCCCCGCTGTTCGCCCGACGACGGGGGTGCCGTTGTCTCCGCCGCATCGCCGAGGGTGTAGACGAGCCCGGGCTCGCGCCCCGTGCCGCCGAGCCTGCTGATCTCATGGGCGATCACGACCGCAACACCCACGGGCACGACGATCTTCACCCAGGTCGCCCCGGCGCCGTCGATCACGCGCCAATCGCGCGCCGCTTCGGCGCCGCTGAGCAGGACCCAGGTCCAGGCCGCGAGCACGACGCCGTAGATCAGCGCGAGCGCTCGGTCGTGTTTCACGAACAGAACGCCGAAGAGGGCACCGCCGGTCCCCCGTTCGCCGAACATGCCTCGGGGCGGGAGCCCGGCGTACGACGGCCGGAAGCCGAGGAGTCGTTCGAGGTGTTTGACGCGGTGGACGGCACGATCGTGGATCTGCGAGTTGCGGACCTCGTAGACGACCACCGCGAGCGACGCGACGAACCCGATGGTGCCGACGAGCAGCCACTGGTTCGTCTCGAGACCGGCCGAGCCATCGCCGCTCACGATGCCGACGGCGATCGCGGTGACGGTCGGGATGAAGGTGAGCAGCCTGAACCGGACGTCGACGAGCGTCGTGAACAGGGCGGTTGTCGCGGCGTGGTCACGCAGCATGGCCTCGCGGTCGCCCCATACGAATCCGTTGTCGGCCATGACCCATCGACTCCAGGGAGCCGCTCCCGTCGCCGAGACTACGCTGCGCCCGCCGGAGTCGCCCCCGAGCGCCGGGTCGGTGATGGTCCGACGGTCCCGTTCGAGCTGTCGTCCGGCCAGGGCAGGCCGGGTTCGACCTACCGTGGGGCGGTGCACATCATCATCGGCGCCGACGGATCGGTCACGCTCGATCAGCCGGCTGACTTCACCGCATTCGACATCCGTGCCGTCGAGTCGACCCAGGCGGCCGTCCTCGACGCGCTCGGAGATCGTGGTGCGGCCGCGCCCGAGCGAGATCACATCTTCGTGACGGTCGCGGCCGTTCGAGACCTGGCCGGTGGCGCGGTGGACAGCGCCTGGGAGGCCGGCTTCGAGGCGATGATGGGGTATGCGGCATCCAAGGGCTGGCTCGACGACGCCGGCTCGTCGATCAAGGCCCACATCGACCCATCGTGACTGGCGACGCATTCAGGGTGCAGCCACTGTCGCGAGCCGGGCCGGTGACGCGACCGCGACGCCTCGGCCCGTTCAGGCGTGACGCGGGCGGAGCCGGCTGGCACCGGCTCGCCACGACAGCCTCTTCTCGGCGGTGATCGACGTCCACAGGCAGAGCACGCAGATCACCACCCCGCCGATGATGTCGACGACGTAATGATTGGCCGTGACGATGACCGTCAGTGCGAGCAGTGCCGCCGGCAACAGCGCCAGCAGACGAAATGACGGGCGACGGGTCGTCATGGCCACCGCGATGCCAGCGACCGCCGGCCATCCGACGTGGTAGCTCGGGAAGGCCGCGAACGCGTTCGTGCCACCGGGCGGGTCGCGGCCGGGTCCTCCCGCTCCGCCGTAGACGGTGTCGGTGAATCCGTCGAGGGCGCGAGGCGGGGCCACGGGAAACAGCAAGAAGAACCCGATTCCGATGACGGCCGACAGCGCCAGCGCGTCGCGGAGGACGCGGTAGGTCGAGCGACGCCGAAACCACAGGAACACCAACGCAGCCAGGACCGAGACCCAGTACCCCCACACGTAGACGACAGTGGCCAACGACGAGAGCACGTCATGATCGAGGATGAAGCTGTTCCACGCCCGCTCGAAGTCGAGCCCGATCGCGGCTTCGAAATCGAGGATCGAGCGGGCGTTCGCCCGCGCATCGATGCCGTCGTCCTCGACGATCGTCCGAGCGGCGAAGTACCCCTGCATGAACAAGACGATGAGCAGCACCTGCCCGAACAGACCGAAGTCCGGTATACGGCGAGATCGCATGGTGTCTCTGCGACCCTAGCTGACGGGTCCCGGTGACACTCCAGGGCAGCGTGGCCGACGGCCTTCGATGACGATCTGGGAGAGAATCCGGCCCGATCGGGAACCGCGACGGTCCGGCGGTCGTTGACGTTGCGTCAGCAATCATCCCGGAGGGGCCGCCCCGGGGTGGCGGACAACCATTCCCGAAACGAAGGACTCTCCGATGCGAAAGTTTCTCATTGCCGCGCTCGCGACGATCACGGCACTCGCTGTTCTCGCGCCCGTCTCTGCCTCGGCCGATGCGCCGGTCGCAACCTACGAGGTGACGATCACCAACCTGACCGAGGGCCAGCCGTTCACGCCGCCTCTCGTCGCCGTCCATCGCAAGCCGGTCGACGTCTTCACGGTCGGTCAATCGGCATCGACGGAGCTCCAGGAGATCGCGGAGAACGGCAACCTCGGGCCGGCGCTGGCTGCACTCGATCCGGCAACGAACAACCACGTCTCCAGCCTGGCCCCGCTGGGCGGGCCGTTGGTTCCCGGCGGCCTCCCGTCCTCGGGGATGTTCGACGACGAGGTGACGCTCACGGTCACCGGCGACACCGGAGCGAAGTACCTGACATGGGCGTCGATGCTCATCTGCACCAATGACGGATTCACGGGTATCGACGGCATTCGACTGCCGAAAGAGGTCGGTGACTCGGTGACGGTCACCACCGATGCCTACGACGCCGGCACCGAGGTCAACACCGAGGACTTCGCCGACATCGTGCCGCCCTGCCAGGGACTCGTCGGAATCTCCAGCGATGACCCGGGCACCGGCACGAGCAACCCCCTGCTGGCTGAAGGTGGTGTGATCCATCACCACGGCGGCATCGCCGGTGGTGACGATCTGACGTCGTTGCACGCCTGGACCGACCCGGTCGCGGTCGTTTCGATCGTCAGGGTCGACTGAGAACGGCAACAGCAGGCGAGCCTCGCGGCCCGAGGCTGGCCGGCTGTTGCCGGTTCGTGCAGCCGGGTCGCTCCTGTCGAGCGACCCGGCTGTCGACCGTTCCGACTCCGATGCTCACGTTCGGTGCTGCACCCGGCAACATGGGAGCGAGCCATGGGGGTGATGCAATGACAGTGCCGGGAATCGACGAGCTGCTGGCCGAGTACGAACGGGCGCTCGCCCACACCGACGGTCTGTGGACCGATCTGACCGTCGACGAGCTCGGGTGGCGACCCGATGCCGACTCGAGTGCCATCGGCTGGCACCTGCTGCATCAACCGGCGGTTGCCCACTTCATGGTGCGCAACCTGACCGTGGCGGAACCGCGAGTCGACGCCGAGCTCGAGCGACTCGGTGACTCGGCGACCCCACCGCGCGAGCGCGGCGATCTCCCCGACGCCGAGCGCATCGCGACGTTTCGCGGCATCGTTGCCGACCGTGTGCGGTCGAATCTGCGCGCCGTTGCCGACGGAGACGTCGGTCCTCCCGCGCAGCTCGTGGTCGTCGGCCGCACGCTGCTGACGGCGGTGGTCAACCACGAGTACCAGCACGCCACATGGATTGCCGAGGTTCGATCCGGGCCGCTCGACCGACCGGTTCCCGACCCGCCGACCTCGAGTCTCCTCACGATGCTCGACGGATATCCGATCGTCGTTCCATTCGACTGAGCGAATCCCGCGGTCGGTCACGACACGCCCGGTGTGCCCGTCGTCGGTTCAATCGGCGAGCGGCCCGATGGTCCTGGCGATGAGCGGGACGCCGGGCCGGTACGCGAGGTCGTGGTAGGTCGGTGCGTCGAGCACGACGGCGTGGCCGGCGGCTCCGGGGGTGAGCCGGCCGATGTCGGCACGGCGCAGGGCCGACGCGCCCCCAGAGGTGACCGCGGCGATGGCCTCTTCGATGGTGAGGCCCATGTCGCGCACGGCGAGGGCGACACAGAAGCTGATCGACGTCGTATAGCTCGACCCCGGGTTGCAGTTCGTGGCGATGGCGATCTTCACGCCGGCATCGAGCGCCCGACGGGCGTCGGGATAGGGCTGGCGGGTCGAGAAGTCGGTTGCCGGCAGGAAGGTCGCGACGGTGTCGCTGCCGGCGAGCGCAGCGATGTCGTCGTCGTCGAGATGAGTGCAGTGGTCGACGGAGGCGCAGCCCATCTCGACTGCCAGCAGCACGCCTGGGCCAGGGCCGAGCTGATTGGCGTGGAGCCGCAGCCCGAGCCCGGCCGCCTTCCCTGCTTCGAGCACCCGGCGTGACTGCTCGGCGCTGAATGCGCCGGTCTCGCAGAAAGCGTCGATCCACCTGGCATGGGGGGCCGCGGCGTCGAGCATCTCGCCACACACCAGGTCGACGTACTCGTCGGCTCGACCGTCGAGCTCGGCCGGAACCAGATGGGCGCCGAGGAAGGTGGTCTCGCTGGTGTGCTCGGCCGCGATGCGGAGGCAGCGGACCTCGTGGTCGACGCTCAGCCCGTACCCCGACTTGATCTCGATGGTGGTGGTGCCGGCCCGGTGCGCTTCGGCCAGCCGGGATCGGGTGAGCGCGCGCAGCTGGGCGTCGGAGGCAGCGCGAGTGGCTTCGGTCGTGACTCGGATACCGCCGCCGTCGTAGGGCTTCCCTGCCATCCGGCTGGTGAACTCCTCGGCTCGGTCCCCCGCGAACACCAGGTGGGTGTGGGAGTCCACGAACCCCGGCAGGACGCATGCGCCCCCGGCGTCGATGCGGCGATCGGCGGCCTGGCCTCGTGGGCCGACCGACTCCACCGTGTCATCGGCGATCACCACCGACGCGTCGCGGACGACACCGAGCGGACCTTCCCCGATCTCGGGATCGTTGGTGACGAGGAGGCCGATGTCGTCGATCACCGTGGTCGTCCCGGTTGGTGTCATGGCGTGCTCACCGCTGCGATCGACGAGTGCAGTTCGGCGCGGACGTCGATCGAGACGTGTGCGCCGTCGCGTACGACGACCTTGCCGCCGATGACGACCTGACGCACGTCGGCTGCTGTCGCTGCGAACACGGCTGCCGGCAGGGCCGTGGCCGCGCCGGTTCCCGCCATCCGCACCGAATCCAGGCCGACCGTGATGAAGTCGGCGAGGCCGCCGGCGGCGAGGCGGCCACCCTCGGGCCACCCGATCGAGTCATAACCGGCAGACGTGCCCGCGGCGAGCAGGCTGTGCGAGTCGAACACCCCCCGCCTGTGGGAGACCTGCCGTTGGTCGAGCTCGAGCGCCCGGCACTCCTCGAACGGATCGATGACCGCGTGGGAGTCGGTGCCGAGGCAGATCGCCGATCCGGCTTCGGCGAGAGCCGGAGCCGGGCCGATGCCGTCGCCGAGATCGCGTTCGGTCGTGGGACAGCAACAGCACGACGCCGCCGACGATCCGAGGGCGCCGATGTCGTCGGCCGCGAGGTGGGTGGCGTGAATCGCGGTGAGCCGAGCCGAGATCAGGCCGGCGTCGTCGAGAATCCGGGTCGGTGTCGCCCCGAGCGCGGCCAGGCACTGCTCGTTCTCGGCGATCTGCTCGCTCAGATGGACGTGGACCGGCCAGCGGTTCTCATCGGCGACGCCGGCGACGACCTCGATCGCGTCCGGATCGACGGCGCGGACGGAGTGAACCGCCGCTCCCATCCGCACCATGGCGGACGATGTCGACTGCGTGGTCCGCTCGGCCCACTGTGCCGATGAGTCGTCGCCGAACCGGAGCTGGGGGCCCCTCCGTGGCGAGTACCCGCCTGCGCTCAATCCCCCGTGCAGGTAGCAGGTGTCGAGGAGGGTGAGTCGGATGCCGGCGCTCGCCGCAGCCGCGATCAGCGCCTCACCCATCGCGTTCGGAGAGGCGTACGGCCGGCCTCCGGGCTGGTGATGGACGTAGTGGAACTCGCCGACGGCGGTGATGCCCGCTCGGACCATCTCGGCATAGGTCGCCCGAGCAAGCCGGTGGTAGGTGTCGGGATCGAGGCTTTCGGCGATCGCGTACATCTGGTCGCGCCAGGTCCAGAACGAGCCGGTGCTCGCCTGGGCGCGACCCCGCAGGGCCCGATGAAAGGCGTGACTGTGCGCGTTCGCGAACCCCGGGAGCGTCAGGCCCGGCATCACCGTGGCGCCCGGCGGTGGGGCGCCGCAGCCGGGCCGAATCGAGAGGATCCGGTCGTCCTGGAGGCTGATGAGCACACCGGCTTCGGCGGCCGGGCCGCCCAACCACGCCAGCTCGCACCAGTAGTCGATCACGAGCGGAATCGCTCCTCGAACGCGGTGATGCGCTCGACGAAAGCCGCCCGGTGATGGAACGCGTACTCGTCCCATGTCGCGAGCGTGGCCGGGTCGTCGACCCGGTCGACGAACAAGACGCCGTCGAGGTGGTCGCACTCGTGTTGCCATGTCCCCGCGGTGAGCCCCCGCTCGATCTGCTCGTGCTCGATGCCCCGACGGTCGCGGTAACGAACCCTGACGGTGACATGGCGACGAACCTCGCCCCGGAGCGGGACGGACAGGCAGCCTTCGTTGATCAGCACGGTCTCCGGTACGCCCTCGGCGTCGACCATGGCTTCGATCACCGGGTTGACGGCGATGGTGAGCGGGATCGGTGACTTGTATGGATAGCGGAGGTTGTCGTGCACCTCCATAACGGCGACGCGCTGGAGGGCGCCGATCTGGTTGGCCGCGAGACCTGCGCCGTCGGCGGCCCTCATGGTGTCGATCAGGTCGTCGATGAGCGTCTGGGTCTCGGATGCCGCGATCTGATCGAGCGGTACCTCGACAGCCCGTTGACGCAGGACGGGATCTCCGATCGACCGGATCGGGTGCACGGTCACGATGCACGCTCCCACAGTGTCGGGAACAACGGGTGATCCATCGGCTCACCCGCCGCGAGCTCGTCCTCGAGCCCGGGGAACGCGGGAGAGGTGACCCACGTGCGGGGCGCATGCACCATGTCGTCGCCGAGGAAACGGATCGAGAGCACCCTCCGGGTTCGCCCCGCGGTCCCGCCGGCGCGGTGAAGCGTGAGCATGTCGAAG
>Ga0224508_10000327_pt1 | contig 47827 bp, 39 predicted proteins | sample SF_Jan12_sed_USG_4_FD_170157 | JGI IMG/M metagenome (GOLD analysis project Ga0224508, IMG submission 170157) | Sediment microbial communities from San Francisco Bay, California, United States - SF_Jan12_sed_USGS_21 | ecosystem: Environmental > Aquatic > Marine > Sediment | place: USA... | reverse complement strand
CACTCAGCCATCTCTCCGAATTAAGTGTATAAATTACAATGCAATAGCCTATTTAACAAGGCTATTACAAAGTATTTGATTGTATGAAAGCGATTGAACCCGCTTTAACTGGAACCGAAATTTATCCTTCGGCTGTATTTCCCAATTCTTCCTGCCCCTCTTCCGCCTTGATGCGATCGTAGATTTCCTCACGATGCACCGCCACTTCCCGAGGCGCATTCACCCCAATCCTTACCTGGTTTCCCTTAACGCCGAGAACGGTTACGGTCACTTCGTCGCCGATCATTAAGGTCTCCCCGACACGCCGAGTCAATATCAGCATTCCTATCTCTCCAAATCAATATAACAGTAATCTAACCCTGTATCCTTCACAGGGACCTTACTTTTTATTGTTATAAGGGCCTTTCTCCGAGCCGCTTGTGAGTGTAACCCAACTGGCTTTGCTGAAGCCAGTTGAAATAATTTATGACTTTGTTTTTAAATCGAAGCCATCATGTAAGGCGCGCACGCCTAATTCGAGGTATTTTTCATCGACAACGACCGAAATCTTAATTTCTGAAGTCGAAATCATCAGGATATTGATGCCCTCTGTAGCCAGAATTTCGAACATTCGACTTGCTATTCCGGCATGTGAGCGCATACCGACACCGACGATTGAAATCTTGACGATCCTGTTGTTACCGGAGACTTCGCGGGCCTTCATCCGCTTTGCAGTCTGTTCAAGCGCTTCCAGCGCAGTGTCGAAATCATTTCGATGAACCGTAAAGGTAAAGTCTGTGGTTCCGTCAGCACCGACGTTTTGCACGATCATATCGACTTCGATATTGGCATCTGAAATCGGTCCAATTATCTGGTATGCGACGCCTGGCGTATCGGATACACCGTTTATGGTTAACTGGGCTTCGTCGCGATTGAACGCGATGCCCGATATCAGGGCTTGTTCCATAGTTTTATCCGTACCATATTCTGTGGTTATTAAAGTGCCTTCGCTCGCTTCGAATGATGAAAGTACGCGCAATGGCACCTGGTATTTTTGAGCGAATTCAACCGCTCGAATTTGCAACACCTTGGACCCGAGACTCGCTAGTTCCAACATTTCTTCGAAGGTAATGGTGTCCAGGCGACGCGCCTCCGGCTCAACCCGGGGGTCAGTCGTGTAGACGCCGTCGACATCGGTAAAAATCTGGCATTCGTCTGCTTTCAACGCAGCAGCCAGGGCCACGCCAGTGGTATCAGAACCGCCGCGACCGAGCGTTGTTATGTTGTTGTGTTCGTCGACACCCTGGAATCCGGCGACGACTACAATGCGTCCTTGTTTAAGGTCATCGGTCATTTTCACGTTGTCGATAGACTTGATGCGCGCCTTGTTATGCGAGCTATCGGTCATGATCCTGGCCTGGGCTCCCGTGTAGGAGCGTGCCGGGTAACCTCTTTTTTCTAACGCCATTGCCAGCAGCGCTATCGTGACCTGCTCACCAGTCGTCAACAGAACATCGAGTTCGCGTCCGCGCGCCTGCGGGTCAACCTGCCGTGCAAGTTCGACTAAACGATTGGTTTCACCGCCCATTGCCGAAACCACGACCACCATGTCGTTACCCGCGTTTCGGTACGAGATTACCTTATCGGCAACCGCCTCTATCCGCTCTATCGAGCCTACCGAAGTTCCACCAAATTTTTGTACCAGCAGAGGCATCGTCTTAATACTGGGTCTACCGACTTGAAAAAAAGAGCGCGGATTATAGGAAAAATAGGCTCGTTTGTATAACGATATTCGTATTCGTCGACTATCACGAATAGAATTCAGCTATTGGCTTTTGCGAGATTATCCGTCCATGTTTTCTTTGTTCCAGTTTGATGGACCCGTGTTAGTGGCAATTATTGCAGTGATGCTGTTTGCGGGTTTTATTCACGGTACGCTTGGGCTTGGATTTCCAATGGTGGCAACCCCGATGCTCGCCACGATGATGGATGTGCGTAGTGCAATTCTGGTCACACTACTCCCAACCATGGCTGTCAATATCGCCAGCATCATCAATAGCAAGTCTAGCTTGAAAAACACGAGACAGTTTTTTCCGCTGGTTTTTTTTGCATTACTGGGTACTTTGATTGGTACCAGTGTTCTGGCAACTGTCGACCCCGCCCCGTTTCGCATCGTGTTGGCAGGCTTGATCCTGTTGTACCTGTGGAATAACCTGCGCATCCCCAGGCAATGGCTCGAAAATAACGCATTGCTGGCAATGGCGCTTTTCGGTTTGAGCGCGGGTATCGCGGCGGGTACCACCAATGTCATGGTTGCCATCTTGATAATCTATTTTCTTTCCCTTGAAACACCACGCTCGACAATGGTGCCTGCGTTGAACTCATGCTTCCTGGTGGGTAAGGCATCGCAGATCGTGGTGCTTGCGATCGCGGGCCTCGTTGGATTCAGGCTGCTTGTCGAAACCGCACCGTTGGCGCTGGCCGCTGTCATCGCATTGCTGCTGGGGCAGCGTCTGCACACCCGCATTCAGGTCAGCACTTACCAGGCTATCCTGCGTAAATTGTTGGCGCTGTTAGCAATGATATTGATTTATCAGTTTATGAATGAAGCCAACCTGCTCCCGGAGTTAATCGGGTAATCGGGTCAAAGCTTAGTTTTAACCCATGGCAGTACCGATGCGAGGGCAGCGTCGAGATTTTCGGGTTGATTGCCCCCGCCTTGTGCCATATCCGGTCTGCCACCGCCACGCCCACCACATTGCTCGGCTACCATATTAGCCAGGTTACCTGCACTGATGAGTTTTGTTTCTGCCTTGGTAACACCGGCTATGATCAAAACCTTGTCACCTTCGCTACTGGCAAGCACTACCGCAGCCGCACCCAATTTATTTTTAAGCTGATCTACAGTGTTACGCAGGCTTTTAACATTGGCGCCATCAAGACTCGCTGCAAGCACCTTAACTCCCTTGACCTCTTTTGCTTGCGAGGCTAGGTCACCACCTTTTTCCAAAGTAACTTTTGCCCTATGAGTTTCGAGTTCTTTTTCATTCGATCGATTTTCTGCCAGAACTTGGTCGATGCGCCGGAGCACATCATCACGATTCGACTTCAGCTTTTGTGCAATGAGATCGAGTTTATCTTCACTATCGATAAAACGCTTAACCGCGACTTCACCCGTCACCGCCTCGATGCGACGCACACCTGAAGCAATTCCGGTTTCAAATACGATCTTGAAAAGGCCAATATCACCGGCACGCGGCACATGGGTTCCACCACAGAGTTCGATCGAATCGGAACCGATTTTCAGCACTCGCACCACGTCACCATATTTTTCACCGAACAAGGCGATCGCGCCGGATTTTTTCGCCGCTTCCATATCCATCGTCTCGGCCCTGGTTTTCAGGTTACCGCGTATTTCATCATTGACAATGGTTTCGATCTCGACAATCTGCTCATGCTCCACCGGTTGATAGTGTGAAAAATCAAAACGCAGCTTCTCGGCATCAACCAGCGAGCCTTTTTGCTGAACATGTTCGCCGAGAACCTTTCTTAACGCCGCGTGCATCAAATGTGTCGCCGAATGATTCAGCATGACCGCCCGCCGATAATCTTTATCGATCCCGGCACTCACCTTTGCGCCGATGTTTAACTCACCACTTATCAATGAACCGATGTGAAGGTGAACGTCGTTTTGCTTTTGTGTATCGGTAACTCGGAACACAGTCTGGTCATCGATCGAAATTGTGCCTATATCTCCGACCTGCCCACCTGACTCCGCATAGAAAGGCGTATGATCAAGAATGACGATTGCCTGATCGCCATTTTCAAGTTGATCGATCGCAGTATCGTTTTGCAGAATCGCTACCACCTTTGCTGCGGCAGAGTGCTTTTCGTAGCCGAGAAATTCACTTGCCGAATATGCGTCAAGGCTTAAATTATCACTGGCAGCACTGAACTGGCTCGAAGCACGCGCACGCGACCGTTGTGCTTCCATCTCGACATCGAATCCGTCCTGGTCAATCTGAAGGTCCTTTTCACGCGCCACATCGGCAGTCAGGTCAGCCGGGAAACCATAGGTATCATAAAGCTTGAACACGGTCTTTCCATCGATAGTGTCACCCTTCATTTTGCTAATCGCATCTTCGAGAATTCTCATCCCCTGCTCAAGGGTTTCGGCAAAACGCTGTTCTTCTGTTTTTAGCACTCTTTCGACGTGGCCACGATGTTGGCGTAGCTCCGGATACGCTTCTCCCATTTCCTGGTCCAGCGCATCTATCAATTTATAGAAAAAAGGCTCCCGGCAACCGAGCTGGTGGCCGTGTCGTGCGGCGCGCCGAATGATTCGCCGCAGCACGTAACCGCGACCTTCGTTCGAAGGCAGTACGCCATCGACGATTAAAAAAGCGCAGGAGCGAATGTGATCGGCGATGACCCGTAACGACTTGTTTTCCAGGTCTTTGGTGCCAGTCAATTTAGCCGCGGCCGTGATTAGCGACTGGAACAGGTCGATATCATAGTTGTTATGGACCTGCTGCAGTATCGCCGCAAGCCGCTCCAATCCCATCCCAGTGTCTACCGACGGGCTGGGCAGCGGTTCCATGTTTCCGTCCTGGTCACGGTTAAACTGCATGAAAACCAGGTTCCAGATCTCAATGTAACGATCACCGTCTTCTTCGGGTGTACCGGGTGGCCCACCCTCGATCTCAGGTCCGTGGTCATAAAAAATTTCACTACAGGGGCCACAGGGTCCGGTGTCACCCATCGACCAGAAATTATCCGAGGTGCCAATACGGGCAAACCTTTCCGGGTCTACCTTGATATCCTTGAGCCAGATATCGGCGGCCTCGTCATCATCGGCGTAAACGGTGACCCAGAGTTTATCCGCGGGCAAACCGATCACGTTGGTTAAAAAATCCCAGGCGTAATGGATCGCATCCTGCTTGAAATACTCGCCAAAACTGAAGTTGCCGAGCATTTCAAAAAAAGTGTGATGACGGGCGGTATAGCCGACATTTTCCAGATCGTTATGCTTGCCACCGGCACGCACGCAACGCTGCGAAGTCGTTGCACGGGTATAGCCTCGTTTTTCACTACCGAGGAATACCTCCTTGAATTGCACCATACCTGAATTGGTAAACAGCAAAGTCGGGTCATTCCCGGGCACTAACGGACTTGATGGCACGATGGTGTGTCCGTGCGCTTCGAAATACTTGAGAAACTTTTCTCTTAGTTCAGCACTAGTCGTCATTTATTTTCAGTCAGGTATCCCTTTAAAAAATAACGCTCGGTATAAACCGAGCGTACAGTGCTCTTAAAAGAGCACTAGCGAAATAATCGCATGACTGACTCGGGAGAAAAACCCCTATTTTGTAAAAAACGCGCCTGCTTCATCCGTTCGGCATAGCCTGCCGGAATCGTTTCACCATACTTTCGAACCCGTTGTAGCATCATTAATTGATCCCATCGATCGCTCAATGGTTCGAGAAACTCGTCGGCAAGCGCGTCAGTTATTCCTTTTAGTCGTAGTTCGTGGCGTATTTTTACGGGACCGACCCCCGCGTTGAAACGGTGATTGACATAGGCCTCAGCAAACCTTGCATCCGATAATAAATGGTCTTGCTTTAGCTCTTGCAGGACCGCGTCTATCGCATCGACCTCATAATCACGGGATTTTAATTTTTGACGTAACTCGCATTCAGAATGTTCTCGTCGTGCGAGCAAGTCCATCGCCTTGTTGCGAATACTAGTCTGTACTTTTTTCTCAGTCATAACAAATAGATATTATTTGATTGGATTTTTTCGCGAGAGCTAGGAAGGGCCGCGCGCAGGAGTGGAGTGTATAGCCAATACATGACACTCCGAGCACGGCCCTGACAACGCTATCGCGGAAAAAGACATCAAATAAAAAAAACCCTCGGAGAGATTAATCTCCGAGGGACTGCCAGCTAACAACATGAGGTGGAGGGGATAGGTAGGTTAAGGAGTTTCCACCATTTCGGGTTCGACTTCTGGGTTAGAGTCTGCTGCTTCACTGTCAATGAGGGCCTCAGAGGCCTTCGCCTTGGGTAATAACTCGGTGCGCAAACGTTGATCGATATCTTGTGCCATATCAGGATGCTCTTTGAGGAACATTCGTACATTGTCCTTGCCCTGGCCGATACGCTCTTCGTTATAGCTGTACCAGGCGCCGGCTTTTTCGATCATGCCATGCTTGACGCCAAGATCGATGAGTTCACCTTCGTACGATGAACCTTCACCATAGAGAATTTCGAATTCGCATTGTTTGAACGGTGGCGCCACCTTGTTCTTAACAACTTTAACGCGGGTCTCGTTGCCAATTACTTCGTCCCCGCGCTTGATCGCCCCAATGCGTCGTATGTCGAGGCGCACGGAGGCATAGAACTTTAGCGCATTGCCACCGGTCGTGGTTTCCGGGTTACCAAACATGACACCGATCTTCATACGGATCTGGTTGATAAATATGACCATGGTATTCGAACGTTTGATGTTAGCGGTGAGTTTACGCAGCGCCTGTGACATCAGGCGTGCCTGCAGGCCCATGTGCGAATCACCCATGTCACCCTCGATCTCCGCCTTTGGCGTCAATGCTGCAACCGAGTCGACGACAACAACTTCAACCGCCCCCGAGCGCACCAGCATGTCGGTTATTTCAAGCGCCTGCTCACCGGTATCGGGCTGCGACACCAGCAGGTCATCGATGTTGACGCCCAGCTTGTCGGCATAGGTTGGATCAAGCGCGTGCTCGGCATCGACAAATGCAGCGGTACCACCATTTTTCTGACACTCGGCGATGACCTGTAAAGCCAACGTGGTTTTACCCGAAGATTCAGGCCCGTAGACCTCGATGACACGGCCACGTGGTAAACCACCGATACCCAACGCAACATCGAGTGACAGGGACCCGGTTGATATCACCCCCATGGTCGTATCGACCCCGGAATCACCGAGTCGCATGACCGATCCCTTGCCGAATTGCTTCTCGATTTGCCCCAGCGCTGCATCGAGCGCCTTTTGTTTATTGTCGTCCATTTGTTACCTACCTTTGCGTTGAGTTGCCGAATTATCACATAGTCCAACGAGAACATAAAGAGAACTTTTTAAATTTACCCTGAATTTCCGATAGACTTTTGCATAAACCTGGCTCGCATTATATTGGCTTAGTGGCTCATAGCGTGAGCCATATAAAAATAAATGAAAAAACAAGAATTTACCGCAATAGGTTGAACCGGGCGGAATGCAACGATAGTCTTTAACAAAGCTGACTGGAATTCCCGTGGACAACAATAATCGCCCCGATCTTTCCGCACGCAGTATTGTGATGCTGACAGGGTCCGTAATCGTCATCGCCTCGGTCACACTGCTGTGGCCCGACGCACCAGCCCCGGGATCGCCGCTGGCCCAATTATGCGGAGCGCTGGGAGCATTGCTGTTATTCGCCCCGTTCGCTTTCGTCATCATGAAACGCTCCGGCCTTGCCAACAGTCCACCCGCATGGTTTATCGGCCATGTCCTGGCAACCTCTGTTGGAACCTGCCTGATCTTTATCCATGTCGCCGCGGGTGACTGGTTTTCACCACCCGGAATCATCCTGTTGCTGTTAGTATTTTTAATCCTGCAAGGCAGCATTTTGCGCGCCATATTCTCACGCGGCTTCAGCCTGCTGTTTGCGCGCAGTAGTGCTCCCGGTGGATTTAACGCGCCAGCTACCCTCGATAAAGTAGCGCTACAAGGGATTATCGATGCCAAGACTCAGCTACTGGGAAATCTCGATCCCGCTGCCGAGGAAGCCTTATTCTCACCCGCCCTCAAACACTGGTTGCGTCATCCTTGGAACAGCTTTAGATACCTGTTGCTGGCCGAGCGCGAAGCGCGCATGATCGGCGCACGTGCGAGCGCTGGAATTGAACTCGGTTGGTCGCGCCGCATTCACATGCTGGCAGCGCTCGGTTTTTACCTGGGCCTGGTATCGCATATCGTCGTAGTGCTGTTTTTTGCCGGGTATGCTGCCGAAGGCGGTGCCATCGACTGGTGGCATATTACTGACTGGGGAGGCTAAGCGATGACCGATGTGTCAACCCAGTTAGCGCTGATGATCGATCTCGAACGCTGCACCGGTTGCAAGAGCTGCGAGGCAGCCTGCAAGCAAACCAATGCGCTCGGCCCCAACAGTTATCGCAACCGGGTCATGTGGTTTGACGAGCAACACAACGATAACAGCGAGGTTTCATCAGCCCGGCTCGATTTCCTGACCGTTACCTGCCAGCAATGTGAACGCCCGGCTTGCCTGCGTGCCTGCCCGGTATACCCGAAAGCAATCTCCAAGGACCCGGTCACCGGGGTCGTTGAAATCAATGAAAACCGCTGCACCGGTTGCGGTGAATGTGCACTGTCCTGCCCTTACGGCGCCATCGGCTACAACGCCGAGCAACACCATGCGGTCAAGTGCGATTTGTGTTCCGAACGCAGGGCCCGCGACCTTGGACCCGCCTGTGCACATGTCTGCCCGACCCGCGCGATCAGCTTTGGCACCCGCAAAACACTTCTCGACAGGGTTCAGCAGGAACATCGCGAAACGTTCGATACCGACCACTTCCTGCAGCAACCGGCAACGATTTATCTGAAACGCCTGGGTGACAGTGCACAGACCGAGGCAAACGCCCCTGAACGCAGCACCCCAGCCCTGATGCAGGATCATCAAACCCGGGCAAGCCTGGATACCGATAACGCACGAGGCTCGTATCGCCGCTCGGAAAAAAACAGCCTGCTGCAGCAGGAAGAACGCATCGTCCCCGGGGGTTGCAATATCTGTTTCAACGGTTGCCCGGTCAAGTTTCACCTGCGTGGCGACGAGGTGCTCAATATCTATGGCAACGACGACGACCCGGTATTTCAGGGTCGTGTCTGTCCAAAATCGCAGATGACCCTGCAGCTTTATAACAATCCGCATCGACTGGTGACACCGTTGAAACGCGTCGGCAAGCGCGGTAGCGATTCATTTCAGTCGATTAGCTGGGAACAGGCCCTTACTGAAATCGCGCAAAAATTGTCCGCGGTACGTGATCAATATGGTAGCGAAGCGCTCGCGATTCAGTCCGGTTCACGCACCGGAGTACTCAATATTATTGGTGCACTGCCGCTTTTCGCCGGACTCTGGGGTACCGCGAACGTGGCTGCAACCGAACCTTATTGCGACCTCGGCAAGGGGCTTGCGCTTAACCTGACCCAGGGCACCGGACTTATGGCAAGCGTCTATACCGAGGAAGATATCGGCAGCGCCGAAGCCTATGTTTACATCGGCGATAACCAGGCCGAGACCCGACCGGTGAATTTCGGCATGTTAAACGACTGGCGACTGCAACATGGCGCCAGAATGATCGTCGTCGATCCTCGCCTGACCGCTACCGCAAGCAAGGCTGATGCCTGGCTACCGATTCGTTCAGGGACCGATATGGCGCTTGGACTCGGCATTATCCACTACCTGTTCGAGCACGGGCTCCACGACGAAGCTTTCTGCGAGCGCTGGGTCGTTGGCTGGCGCGAATGGCGTGACTATATCAAGCAGCAAGGCTACGACCTCGAATGGGCGGCACAGGTTACCGATCTCGAAGTCGAGCAGCTCAAAATGCTGGCACACACTATCGCAGAAGCCGACGGCTGCATGATTTTTCTGAGTCGCGGTGTCAATCAACATACCAATTCAGCACAAACCAACCGCGTGTTCATGTTCATCGCGGCGATGACCGGAAACTGGGGGCGTCGCGGTGGGGGTTATTTCAATGTTTCCTCGGAAATGAACTGGAAACCACCGTTGATTCCCGCCGGGCGCAAGGCCGATGCGCGTGCGGCGGTCGGCAAGAATCCCTCCTCCTGGATGGAAGCCATGTTCGACGGCACGCCCTACCCGATTAAAGCGCTGATCACCAGTAATAACCCGCTGGCGCAATGGCCCAATCAAAACCGGGCTCGCAAAGCGATCGAGGCACTGGACCTGGTGGTGCACCTGGAATTGTTCAAAAATGCCACCTCACGTTTTGCCGACTACGTGTTACCGATGGCAAGCGGGATCGAAAAAGGCGGCACCACGCGCTTTGCTGAAGACCGGCGTATTGTCTGGAATGACAAGTTCATTGACCCTCCCGGGGATGCCAGGTCCGATCACTGGTTCTGGATCGAGCTGGGTAAGAAATTCGGCTACGAGGATGTTTTAAAAGATGACTACAAGGATCCACGTAAGCTCTGGGACGAGGTGCTGGTAGCTGCAACCCCGGGTCTTGGCGCTGCGACCACTGCAGAGTTGACCGCTCGATCCAATCGCACCGTGCGCTTACCCTACTTCGATGCCAGGCCGGGAGAAATCGATCCGGTTTATGTGACCGAGCTGATGCGTAGCAACCCCGGGGCGAACCTAAGTTATCCCACTGCGAGCGGCAAACTTGAATTCTGGACCCCCGAGCTGGAGCAGAAATTCACCGCCATGGGATTATCTGCGCTACCCGAGTTTTATACCGAGGCCGAACAGTTAATAGACCTGCCGCACATCGAATATGACACGACCCCTAAAACTTCGAGTTTCTTCAGCGAAGAGACATTGGTGTACCCGGGCCACATCGTCAACAAACCTGTCACCCGCGACCTGGCCTTTGACACCGAACTCGTGACCGGTCGCCCACCCGCGCCTCATTTTCATTCCTGGACCCATTATTTCTGGCAAGCCCAGGAAATGTGGCCCGAGTTATACTGTCAGATTCATCCCCAAAAGGCATCAACGCTCGATGTCAAAGACGGGGACCAGGTATCCATAGTCACCGAAAACGGCAAGATTACGGTACGTGCCTGGATTCATCGAGGAATCCGTCCGAACTGTATATTTATTCCGATCGGTTGGGACGAGCAACAGCCCTATCATCCGAGTTCGAGTGTCAACCATTTAACCGGTATCAGGCTCGATCCAATTTCACAACAGGCAAATCTGAAAACGCACCTTTGCCGGGTTGAAAAAGCAACCCATTAGTCCCATGGAGGCAATGCAACTCAATGTTTCGTCGCAGCTACTGTTAGCCCTCGGCGGAATCTTTCTGGTCGGCCTGCTGTTGTCGACCGTTGCGCAAAGAACCTTTCTGCCGCGGGCTACCCTGCTACTGCTATTTGGTGCGATTATCGGCGAGGATCTGCTGAACCTGGTTCCGAAGCTGTTGGTCGACCGTTTCGGACTCATCGCCGAAGTAACGCTGCTGATGGTGGGCTTCCTGTTAGGCGGCAAACTGACCCGGACCTCGTTACGAGGCCACACCGGCATATCTTTCTCGATTTCAATCTGTGCGGCGTTGCTACCTGCACTCGTGGTCTGCCTGGGCATGATTGCCATGGGGGTTGCCATCGAGATCGCCGTATTGCTCGGTTGTTTTGCGGCGGCGACGGCGCCCGCGGCCATTCTCGACGTGGTGCAGGAATCGGGTATAAAAAACAGGTTCAGTGAATTGCTACTGTTGATCGTGGTACTTGACGACGTCTGGGCACTGTTGCTGTTCGGGGTCGGCATGGCGATCGTAACATCGCTGAATGGTATCGCTGGTGAATCCAGTTTCATCGGGCTTGTGGCCTGGGAACTGGGTGGGGCCGTCATACTCGGTATCGCAATCGGTCTGCCAGCCGCTTACCTGACAGGTCGCATCAAGGCAGGCAAGCCGATGCTGGTCGAAGCACTCGGCATCGTTTTCCTTTGCGGTGGCATTGCGCTGTGGTTGAACGTTTCTTTTCTAATTGCCGCCATCGTCATGGGCGCCGTGGTTGCCAACCTGGCACGTCATCACGACTACCCGTTCCACGCGATTGAAGACATCGAGTCTTTGTTCATGATCATTTTTTTCGTGCTTGCCGGGGCTTCGCTGGACCTGGGTGCACTTAGCGTCATCGGCATCATTGGCGGGGTTTACATTCTGTGCCGTGCGCTGGGCAAGTACCTGGGTGCCTGGATCGGCGGCTTTCTAAGTAAGTCAGGACAGGACTATAAAATCTGGATGGGCGTCGCACTGCTGCCCCAGGCTGGTGTGGCGATCGGTATGGCGCTGGTAGCGTCGAACCAATTTCCCGAGTATCGACAGATCATGCTGCCAATCGTAATCGCTTCAACCGTGGTGTTCGAGATCATTGGCCCGGTATTCACAGGTCTTGCAATCAAGCAATCAAATCGGCAATAGCACTTTAAAGTGGAATTACTCTGAATCAACCAGGTCGATTACGGCCTGTAGCGCCGCAACCAATGTCGCTTCGCGTACGGCCCCTCGATCGCCGCTGAACTGAAACCGCCTGGCAATGTTCTGATCGGCTGAAGCAACCGCTATCCAGACGGTACCGACAGGCTTTTCTTCGCTACCGCCGCCAGGACCAGCAACGCCGGTGACCGCGACTGAGAAATCGGCATAACTATGGCCTAACGCACCTGTTGCCATCGCCACTGCAACCGGTTCGCTGACGGCACCATAGTCCTCGATGACTGAAGACGAGACTGCCAGCATTTCGTTTTTTGCCTGGTTGCTGTAGGTAACAAAACCACGCTCGAACCAGTCCGAGCTACCCGCCAGGTCGGTCAACGTCTTGGCGATCAACCCACCGGTACAGGATTCCGCAGTGCACAGCTTTTGCTGTTGCTCTAGCAACCGCGTGGCCAGCTGCCGCACTAATACTTCGCTGTCTTTACCCATGCCTGTATTATAACGTAAGGTGAAATTCTTGACCTGCATCAACTGCTAACTGCTAACTGCTTCGCATGGTTTATCGACAGAGCAGTGATATAATACTGTTAAATATAAATAAAGTGACTACCGACATGAACGAATCCATAGTCCCGGACTCAAGCCCCGAACTGGAAGCTGACGATAGTTCGCAAATCAAAATCCAGTCGTTGGAAGACAGCGGCATCGCTCAGCATGAAATAGAGCGCATGGACGTTATCCGCAGGTTTGAAAACGGCATGTATCCCTACGAGGACAGGATTAAGAAATCGGAATACGAGCGGGAAAAGGCCTTGCTGCAGGTCGAGTTACTCAAGGTTCAGCGCTGGGTTAAATCAACCGGCAAGAAAATTGTGGTTCTGTTTGAAGGCCGGGATGCCGCCGGCAAGGGTGGTGCAATCAAGCGTTTCATGGAGCACCTTAATCCTCGTGGCGCGAGGGTCGTCGCCCTGGAAAAACCAACCGCAGCCGAGCAAACGCAATGGTACTTTCAGCGCTATTTCAAACATCTGCCCTCCGCCGGCGAAATCGTACTGCTCGACCGCTCCTGGTATAACCGCGCCGGGGTCGAGCGCGTCATGGGGTTTTGTGACCCGACCGCTTATCTCGAGTTCATGCGTCAGTGCCCCGAGATCGAGCGCATGCTGGTCCGCTCCGGCATCCTGTTGTACAAATACTGGTTTTCGGTAACCCAGGACGAACAGCGCAAACGCTTTGAATCACGTAAAAGCGACCCGCTCAAACAGTGGAAATTATCACCCGTCGACCAGGCGTCGATCGACAAGTGGGACGACTATACCGAGGCCAAGGAAGCGATGTTCTTCTATACCGATACCGCCGATGCACCGTGGACGATCATTAAGTCCGATGACAAGAAACGCGCGCGCCTGAACTGCATGCGCCATTTCCTGTCGACTTTAAATTACGATGACAAGGACTTTGACTCGGTTGGCGAACCCGATCCGTTTATCGTCACCTCCAGTGATCATGCCATTGCCCGAAGTGAACACATTCTCGGCGCAAGCCTTCACCCGGAGCAGCGACGCTCCAAAAAGAAGCCCTAAGTCGTACCATAGGTGAAACTGTTCCATTCAACCGCGTACCTGGTTCGGGTTCGAGTGTTCCCTGGTGAACCCGTCGGCACATTAGTTGGCGATTAGTACACCAAAAGCCTTCTCCAATTAGCGGTTTTATTTGGGCGATCCAGACAATGTGCGTACAATTGGGGGTGTGACGCGACCAACACTAAAGAGTCTCGCGCAGATTGTTTCCCTATATGAATCAGTTAGATACCAGGAATAAAACACACACACCAATGATGCAGCAATTCCTGCGCATCAAGGCGGAGCATCCCGACACGCTGCTGTTCTATCGCATGGGCGACTTTTACGAACTGTTTTACGAAGATGCTCGCAAGGCCGCCCGGTTGCTCGATATCACCCTGACCAAGCGAGGTCAATCCTCCGGAGAACCCATACCGATGTGTGGCGTGCCCTACCACGCGGTCGAGAGCTACCTCGGTAAACTGGTCAGAAAGGGCGAGTCGGTCGCAATCTGCGAGCAGATCGGCGATCCGGCCACCAGCAAGGGACCGGTAGAACGCAAGGTGGTGCGCGTGGTAACCCCGGGCACCTTAACCGACGAGGCGCTATTGCAGGATCGCCGTGAAAACCTGCTGTGCTGTATTTACCAGCAAGCGGCCTGCTGGGGATTGGCTGCGCTGGAAATCAGCTCGGGTCGTTTTAGCTTGAGCGAACTCGATGGCGATGAATTACTGGCCAGTGAAATCGCACGACTCAATCCCGCTGAAATTATATTTTGTGAAGATCAGGACCTGCCCCTCGATTCGACCTACACGCAACATGCCCATGCCATGCCACCCTGGTATTTTGAACTCGACACAGCAACACGATTGCTATGCGAACAATATCGCACGGCCAGCCTGCAGGGATTTGGCGTCGCTGAGACAAAACTTGCAGTCAGTGCTGCCGGTTGCCTGTTGCAGTATGTAAACGACACACTCAAGACCGAGGTTAATCATCTACAGCCTTTACACTACGAGGCGATCAGCGATTCGCTACTGATCGATGCCAATAGCCGCCGTAACCTGGAGCTGACCCGCTCATTCAATGAACAGTCGCCACAAAATAGCCTGCTAAGTATCATCAATTTCTGCAGTACGGCGATGGGACACCGCGAGTTGACCCGCTGGATTCAGAAACCGTTGCGTGACCAGGATCGTGTGCGTCGACGCCATCACGCCGTATCGAGCCTGCTCGACAATCACAGGTTTGAAACCCTGCGCGATAGCCTCGTCGAAATCGGTGATATCGAACGTATTCTGGCGCGGGTAGCGCTACTGTCGGCACGACCGCGAGATCTGTCAACCCTCGCCTCAACCTTGCAGACCCTGCCAGCACTGCAGCAACTGCTTGCCAAACTCGACAGTCCCTTGCTGCAGGAACTATCAACAGACATCGGCACCCACCCCGAAGTAGTAGCGCTACTCGATGCCGCGATTATCGAAGAGCCGCCGATGTTGATTCGCGACGGCGGTGTCATTAAAACCGGATTTGATCCTGAACTTGACGAGTTGCGGGCACTCAGCGCCAATGCCGATCAATTCCTGCTTGATCTGGAATCGCAGGAGCAGCAGAAGACCGGGATCAACTCGCTCAAGGTGGCCTATAACCGGGTGCATGGATTTTATATCGAAGTCAGCAAGACGCAGAGCAACGGTGTACCCGACGAATACGTACGTCGGCAAACCCTGAAAGCAGTCGAGCGCTATATCACGCCCGAGCTCAAGGCATTCGAGGACAAGGTGCTCAGCGCACGCGAACGCGCGCTTACACGTGAAAAATACCTTTACGAAGCCCTGTTAAAACAACTCGGCGATAGCCTGGCACAGCTACAGCACTGCGCGCTGGCGCTGGCGCAGCTTGATGTGCTGAACTGTTTCGCGATTGGCGCGAGTGTCAACGATTGGAGCGAACCCGGGCTCACCAGCGATCGCTTGCTTGAAATCGAGGCAGGCCGACACCCAGTGGTCGAAAAAGTGCTCGATCAGGCATTCATCGCCAACGACTTACATCTCGATAATGATTGCAGCATGCTGTTGATTACCGGCCCCAACATGGGCGGTAAATCGACCTACATGCGCCAGACCGCATTAATCGTAATCCTGGCTTACATGGGCAGCTATGTGCCCGCACGCAACGCACTACTCGGCCCGATCGACCAGGTGTTTACCCGTATCGGCGCCAGCGATGACCTGTCCAGCGGGCGCTCGACATTTATGGTGGAGATGACCGAAGCGGCAAACATACTGAATAATGCCAGTGCCAACAGCCTGGTATTGATGGACGAAATCGGCCGCGGCACCAGTACCTTTGACGGGCTGGCGTTAGCCTGGGCCTGCGCCGATCATCTGGCACAAAAATCAAATGCGTTGACCTTGTTTGCAACACATTATTTCGAGTTAACCCAGTTGCCGGAACAATATCAAAATATCGAAAACGTTCACCTCGACGCGGTAAAACATGGAGACGAGGTAATTTTCATGCATAGCGTGAAACCCGGCCCGGCAAACCAGAGTTACGGATTGCAGGTCGCACGACTGGCAGGCATTCCCGAGCAGGCGATAAAACTCGCCCGCCACAAGTTACACCAACTCGAGCAACAGTCGACGCAGGCACAGGGAGATTTGTTTACCGCGGCAACACCGATTGAAGATACGGCGCCGCATGCATTAATTGCCGAACTTGAAGCAATCGATGCGGACGATTTAAGCCCTAAACAGGCGCTGGAACTGATTTACCACCTGAAAAGCCTTGCCAAATCGTGAAACAACATTAGGATAATCAACCGGGCGCCAATTTTGACCGCGCCCACTCCAAGACAAGTAGCTCAGGGATAAACAATGACATTTATTGTTCTCGAAAACTGTATCAAGTGCAAGTACATGGACTGCGTCGATGTGTGCCCGGTCGACTGCTTTCACGAAGGTCCAAATTTTCTGGTTATCGATCCTGAAGAATGTATTGATTGCACCCTGTGCGAACCGGAATGTCCGATTGAGGCGATCGTCTCGGAGGACGATATACCCGAGGGACAGGAAAAGTTTCTCGAACTCAACGAAGAACTGTCCCAGCAATGGCCGGTTATTACAGCCAGCAAACCTGCACCCGATGATGCCGCCGAATGGGAAGGTGTCCCCGACAAACTTCAGTACCTGGAACGCTGACAGACACTGTGACCCTGTTAGCCAGGCCAATGCTTTGACTTTGATCTAACCGGTCTCTAAAATCGAACGGCATTGATCCAGAAACTTCCTCTCGGATTGTTTTCAAATCTGGGAATTTGAGCAGAAGGGCATTATGGCTGAATGCAATTATTATTCTTTCTACGCGCTCGCAAAGATTCACGACCCCGAATTGTTATACGAGGCATTTCGCCAACAGATCGCACCGGGTCATGCCAATGAAATCGAAATCGAAGTTTTCGAGTATGGCGACAAACACTGGAATCGGCTGACCAGAAGCGGCGGTCTCGACCAGAACATTCCCGAACAAATGTTGGCGACACTAACACAGAATTTCGGCGCCCAGGACACCGGAAGCTGGTACTACGACAGCAATATCGAAGGCTGGTTTTGCAGTTATAGGCCCTTATCCAGCAAGCATTTTGTGCTGCTCGTCAAATCCAGCGATTCAAAGAAACTGATCGAAGAAGAATACCTGCAATTCCTGTTTCATTTCTATTGCCACCAACTGCAAATGCTGCAGGGTACTTATCGTGATGCATTAACCGGTCTTTACAATCGCCGTGCATTCAATGAAAAAATACTGCAATTGCTGGAGCGTTCGAACAACCACAAACGTCGCGCGATAAATTACTCGCCCACGGTCTTCGTCATGCTGGATATAGATCGGTTTAAATCGGTCAATGACAGCCTGGGGCACCTGTTTGGTGACGAGGTTTTATTATTGCTGGCGCAACAAATGTCTGATTCATTCCGCGAAAACGATCTGCTGTTTCGATATGGCGGCGAAGAGTTCGCCGTGGTGCTAATGGATATTACCATCGAACAGGCACAGCAATCACTCGAGCGCTTTCGAGAAAAAATCGCGAGCCACAGTTTTCCCAATGTCGAACAGGTAACCGTCAGCATCGGCTTTACCGAATTCGACAAAGGCCTTTCGATGGATGAATTGATCGGCCAGGCTGACAGTGCACTTTATTACTGCAAGACAACCACCCGCAACGCGGTGCATAGCTACAATGATCTGTTAGAAAAAGGATTGATACCGGAAGTCAAACCACCCAAATCCCCCAGCGTAGAAATCTTCTAGTTCACGTCATTGCTACGCAAGTAATGCCAGTGGGCGTCATCCCGGAAATTACGCAGCAATTATCCGGGACCTTTCAATAATGCCGCAACATCAATCGTAGTGTCTTTGCAAGATCCCCGCTTACGCGGGGATGACATTTTACGAGATGGATTCGTTGAGGAATTTTTTGACGACGGGGGAGAAATGCTCGTCATCGATGAGGAAAGCATCGTGGCCATTTACCGAATCGATTTCGACATAATCGACACTGGTGCCGGTATCCCGCATAATATCCGCAATCTCTTTCTGTTGCCTGGAAGGAAACAGGATATCCGTTGTCACTCCTACCACCAGCGCCTTGTTAACCTTGAGTTTCGATAGTCCATCGCTGATTGACTCGCCATGTTCGGCAATATCAAACCAGTCCATCGCGCGCGACAGGTACAGATAACTGTTGGGATCGAAACTGTTGATGAATTTCTGTGCGTTGTACTCGAGGTAGTTCTCGATCTCGAATTCACGCTCGAAACGTTTGCCGGTCAGTTTTTCCGCCGGCAGGCGACTGCGGTCAAACTTGGAATTCCATTCATCCGCAGCGCGGTAAGACACCAATCCCAGCTTGCGTGCCAATGACATGCCCACCAATGGTTTACTGTCACTGGTGTAGCGACCTTCGTTCCAGTCGGGATCACTGCGAATAATTTCGCGTTGCAATGAACGCAGCGCTATCGTCAACGGCAGCGCCTGGGTAGCCGCTGAAATCGATACCAGGTATTCGATATCGTCCGGATACTGCATCGCGTAAGCGATGGATGACATACCCCCCATCGACGAGCCTACCGCCGCATGCAATTTCTCAACACCGAGCTCACGCATCAGGTAATACCCGGAACTTGCAATATCCTCGACGGTCACATCCGGAAAATCAGCACCATACAGCTGATCGGTATCGGGATTAATCGACCCCGGTCCGGTACTGCCGTAACAACCACCCAGGGTATTGGCACAAACCACGTAAAACTGGTTGGTATCGATGGCCTTGCCGGGCCCTATCATGTATTCCCACCATCCAGGTGACGAATCCTGTGCCGATGAAGCCGCATGTGCACTCGGCGACAGGCCGGTAAATATCAATATCGCGTTATCCGCCGTATCGGACAGGGTACCCCAGGATTCGTAAGCAAGCGTTACCTCGGACAAACGGCCACCGCGCCACATCTTGAAACCATCAGCGCCCAGATTTCCAAGCGTTACTTGCTTAGTAGCCTTGGTGGTGAAGCTATAAGCGTTTTCTTCATCAGCCATTAACAGGCCCTTTGATCGACTTCCCTGGAGCCACGACTAGCTTAGATATCGAGCATACGTTGCAGCGCAATGCGTGCATTATTTGCCACGTCATCGGGGACCGAGATTTGATTTACGATGTTGCCTTCAACCAGGTTTTCAAGCACCCATGCAAGGTGCTGGGGATCGATGCGAAACATGGTCGAGCACATGCAAACCATGGGTGACATGAATTGCACCGTCTTGTTTTCACTTACCAAGGTCTGGTGTAAACGATTGACCAGGTTGAGCTCGGTTCCCACCAGCCATTGTGTGCCTGGTTCTGCATCGGTAATCGTCTTGATGATGAATTCAGTGGAACCGACATAATCTGACATCTGGCAGACTTCGAAACTGGCTTCGGGATGCGATATCACGTAGCCATCGGGAAACTCACGGCGAAAGTTTTCAATTTGCTCAGGCTTAAACATCTGGTGCACCGAGCAAAATCCCTTCCACAGGATCATCCTGGCCTGTTTGATCTGTTCAGCGCTAAGACCACCCATCGGCAGGTCATAATCCCAGACCACCATTTCCTCGAGTGGTATACCCATCCGGTAGGCGGTGTTTCTACCCAGGTGCTGATCCGGGAAAAATAATACTTTTTCGCGACGCTCGAACGACCAGTCGAGAATTTTCTGCGCATTGGTAGAGGTACAGATTATGCCGCCGTGCTCGCCACAAAAAGATTTTAGATTGGCCGCTGAATTGATATAGGTCACCGGCGTAATACATTCATCGGCATCGAGCACCGAATTCAGTTCCTGCCAGGCTCGCTCTACCTGATCGAGATCAGCCATATCGGCCATTGCACAGCCGGCAGACAGATCCGGCAATATCGAAACCTGGTCGGGACGCGAGATAATATCGGCCACTTCGGCCATAAAGTGCACCCCGCAAAAGACGATATACTCGGCCTTGGAATCGGCTGCATGACGCGACAGCTTTAAGGAATCTCCGGAAAAATCAGCATGTTTGAAAATTTCGTCACGCTGATAATGATGGCCGAGTATAACCACGCGATCTCCGAGCGCCTTCTTGGCGCGGATAATGCGTTTTTCGCAATCCTCATCGTTCAAAGACGCGTAGGGTTGTAGATCAATTGCGGTAGCAGCCATGAGTCATACTATTTGTCAGACGAATCAAAAAGTCTATCATCTGCAGCCTCAGCTGCCAATCTTGCTAATTTTCGCCTTGAGGTTTACGCAACCGAATCGATAGCTCGCGCAGCTGGCGCTCGCTCACTGCGGCAGGTGCCTGGGTTAGCAGGCAGGAAGCGGTTTGTGTCTTGGGAAAAGCCATCACGTCTCGAATCGAGCTGGCGCCAGCCATCAGCATGACCAGGCGATCGAGGCCAAAGGCGATTCCGCCATGCGGCGGACAACCGTATTTCAGGGCGGTAAGCAGAAAACCGAACTTTTCCTCTGCTTCCTGCTCCCCGATTCCAAGTAACCTGAAGACTCGATGCTGCATCTCCAGGTTGTGTATCCGCACCGAGCCTCCACCGAGCTCGGTCCCGTTCAGGACCATGTCGTAGGCTCGCGACAAGGTACCGCCAGGGTCGCCTTCAAGTTGATCCGGATTGTCAGTCGCCGGCGCGGTAAACGGGTGATGCAATGCATTCCAGCGTTTATCACCCTCATCGTATTCAAACATTGGAAAATCAACCACCCACAAAAATCGCCAGCCCGCTTCAACCAGCCCGCGGTCCTGTCCAACCTTCAAACGTAATGCGCCCAACGACTCGTTCACCACGCTTGCCTTATCGGCACCGAAGAAAATCAAATCACCGGATTCAGCACCGGTACGCTCGAGGATCGTCTGGATTGCCTCGTCGGGTAGAAATTTCAGTATCGGTGATTGCAAACCCTCGCGACCCTCGGAAATATCGTTACATTTGATATAGGCGAGACCCCTGGCACCGTAACGACCAACAAAGTCGGTATAGTCATCGATTTCCTTGCGCGTCAACTCGTTACCACCGGGAACGCGTAGCGCCGCCACCCTGCCCTCAGGATCACTTGCGGGTCCCGAAAATACCTTGAACTCGACATCCTTGAGTACATCAGAAATGGTTTGTAGCTCGAGCTTGATACGCAGATCGGGTTTGTCCGACCCGAAGCGTTCCATCGCCTCCGCCCAGGACATCCGCGGAAAAACGCTATCGACCTCAGCCGAGAGTAACTCGTTGAACAAGCCCCGCATCATCGACTCCATCATTTCCATGATTTTCGCTTCATCCATGAACGAAGTCTCGATATCAAGCTGCGTAAATTCAGGTTGGCGATCGGCGCGCAAATCCTCATCCCGGAAACAACGCACGATCTGGTAATAACGATCCATGCCCGACATCATCAGCAATTGCTTGAACAGCTGTGGCGACTGGGGTAACGCAAAAAATGCGCCCGGATGCGTGCGACTCGGCACCAGGTAATCGCGAGCACCCTCCGGAGTTGCCCTGGTCAACATCGGCGTTTCAATATCGAGGAAATCGTTGCTTTCCAACCAGCTGCGCAGAAAGTGAGTCACCTTTGCCCGCAGTTGCATGCGGTATTGCATTTCGGGCTTGCGCAGGTCGATATAACGGTACTTTAAACGATTATCATCATGCACCTCTTCCTCGTCGAGTTGGAACGGAGGGGTTTCGGATGCATTTAAAATTTCCAGTTTATGGGCCAGTAATTCAACTTCTCCGGTCGCCATTTCGGGATTATTGGTGCCTTCGGGACGGACTCTTAACTTACCTTCAACCCGGAGTACAAACTCGTTACGCAGGGTTTCGGCCTGGGCAAACATTTCAGCATCATCGGGATCGAATACGACCTGCAGAATTCCTTTTTTATCGCGCAGATCAACAAAAATGACTCCACCATGGTCACGGCGACGATTGACCCAGCCGCAAACGCTGACCACTTCATCGATATGTTGTTGATTGAGTTCACCACAATAATGCGTACGCATATTGATTGATCCGAGTAGATTTAAATTACGAAACGTCCGGCACGACCGCAGGACAGAGTTTTCAGGCCGCGGCCTCTTTCTTGGATGCCTTTTCCTTGCCATCAGGTTTTGCCGAAGATTTATCCGACGACTTGTCGGAGGTATTCTTATCGACATTGTCGCCTTTCGACAAGTTCTTTTGGTTACCGGATTTGAAATCAGTTTCGTACCAACCGGAACCGCTCAACCTGAAACCAGGTGCAGAGATTTTCTTTTTCAACGCACTCTTTTTACAGGCAGGGCAGTCACTCAGCGGTGCATCGCTCAGTTTTTGCAGCGCTTCAAAATCATGCCCACACTCGTTGCATACATACTCGTAAATTGGCATCGAAACCTCCGGTAAACTATTCTGCGAATCGGCCCGTAAAACAAACCAGCTCATTGAAAAGGCACGGGATTTTATAATAGTCTGGAGCAATTTCCAACATCAGAACTCATCGATACGCTGGTCTGACACTGGTAAAACCATAATTAATCAAAAATATGACAGATATTTACCTTCCAGATCAAAAACCAGCCATGCCGCACCGTAGCGGCCGGTGAATCGCACAATCAAAACCTCTTCCCTGTTTTTTTGATTCTGTTGCAGCCAATCATTATATTTATCCGTGGCTTTGTAGTATTCAATTTCCCTGTTGGACAGTCCCTGCCGCTCTTGCAGGACATTTTTGAGTTCTGATTGCGGTCGGTAGAGATTGAGCTGAGCCTGCTCAGCAATCCCTTCCTCGATCATTTTCCGCTTTGCTTCGGCATAGGCCGCGCTGCTTTGTTCAAGCTGGGCGTAAATAATCGGTGGTTTTTCATCGCTATACTGTTTCAACACGCCCTCGGAACTCAAACTGCCGCCATAGTGCTCCATTATCGCCGATAAGACGAAATTATCGATTATTACAATCGCCACCGGTCGTTGACTATAGGTCGCATAAATACCGTAAGCAAGCGCGCCAAACTGGATTGTCGCGATCGTCATCAGGTCAAACACAATTTCCTTGCGACTTTTTCTCAGATCAAATATCAAAAAGGTAAGGAGTGGCCCCAAAACCAGGTCTACCCCGGCCACCAGGCGGATTCCCTGCCATCCGCCGTCGTTTGAAAAATAGGGTTGCGGATACCAGTTGTAATAAATCTGGTAAGCCAGGTAAATAAAAACTACCAGGCTCAGGCTCATGTGGATCCCGGTTGCTTTTAACTTGGTAATCAGTAATGGTTTGGTAAATTTGATCAAAAATCGTTTCCATGCAAAAAACCGTCACAATAAATGTAATATGGAAGACAAAATAGAAAACTTCAAGATAGAAACTCCCTACAACCGCATCAATGTCTGTAACCACAAGGGACGCCTGGAATTTCGCAGTGGCGATAATGCGCTACAAAGTGTGCTTAATTTGGCAAATCCCCACCACCTTGAACTCAAGAATCTCGAGTACCTGATGGCAGTGCTACTTTTCATCCCCGATCCCGAGCGCATATTGATGCTCGGCACCGCGGCCGGCTCGTTACTGCATTTTCTTAAACATCATTATCCGCGTTCCGACATTACTACCGTCGACATCGATGCCGCACTCATTGAGCAACTGTTGAGAAAGGAAATCCTGCCACCTGCACAGCCCGGACTTCGCTATGTTTACGACGATGCAGCTCACTTTATTTCTGATAGCGATCGAAGTTATGACTTGGTTCTGGTCGATATTTTTAACGCTTCACGATCGCCCGCCTGGCTGCTTGAAAAAGAGAGCATTAATAACCTTCACCGCCTGCTTACCCGGCACGGCGCCCTTGCCTACAACCTGCTAATCAATAGTGAGCATGACTTCAAGCGCTTCTATCGCAATCTTCGCCTGGTTTTCGACGAGCAAACCTTGTGTCTACCGGTAAAAGGATTTGAAAATACCATCGCCTACGGTATTCATACCCCGGGACCCGTGCGCGACATGTCAAAAAATATAAATTACGCATCCAGTCTTTCTGAAAAACTTGGGATAGACTTGATGCGCGTGCTATCGGTAATTTACAACACCAATCCGACCGGACATGGAGTGATTTAGGATCCCGTGTTATTGATTTTTGCCACCACCCCGACATTTCGGAGAATCGGCGACCTTACCTGATCGTTCCTGCCATTCCTCCGGGGTTAGCGTATGCAACGCCAATGCATGAATCTGCTGCATTTCCTGTTGCAAGGTACTGTTCACCATGCGATGGCGCTTGATCAGCATCTGATCCTTGAATGCTTTACTTACGATGGTTACCTTGAAATGGGATTCCGAACCCGGTGCGACATTATGCAGATGGCTTTCATTTTCGACCTGCAGAAAATCGGCATCATATTCGCTAGCGAGCTTATGCTCGATATTGGCCTGGATTGACATACGCTATAAACCTGTGACTTATTTTAACTGCTGCTGCACTTCCTTGATCGCTTCGGCGACATCTTCCATGGTTTGCAGCCGATCTTCCAGTTCTACCGCCATCAATTTTTGAACCAGCTTGCCGATAGCTGGATCGACGTCATCCTTGAGCTCATGAACCGGGATTGCCTTACCTTCCAGGTGCTGGAACAGCAGTGACATGGGTTCCCCGGTATAAGGGAGCTGCCCGGTAAACATCCCGTAAGCGATGATGCCAAGCGCATAAATATCGCTGCGATGATCTGCATCCTGGCCCTTGGCACGTTCCGGCGACAGGTAGGCTGGCGTTCCAATGATCGAGCCGGTCTTGGTCAGGGTTGAGTCGGCATTCGAGGAGGCCGAGGCGATACCGAAATCGACGATTTTAACCAGTCCTGAATCATCCATCAGGATATTGCTTGGCTTTAAGTCGCGGTGGATAACTTCCTGGTTATGCGCCGCTGCCATACCGTTAGCGACCTGCAGCAGGATATTAAGCCCTTCCTCGGGTCCAAAAAACTTGGTTTCCTTGAGGTACTCGTCGATCCCCTTGCTCTCGAAGTACTCCATCGATATCGCGCTGAGGTTGTCATTGAACAACATATCATGGATTCGAATAACGTTCGGGTGACTCACTTTGCGCGAGTACTTTACTTCCCGCAGAAACCGTTCTCGAGATGATTCCTCGGCGGTTAGTTCGGGATGCATGAATTTCAATATCAGGGGCTCGCCGACCATTTCATCCGTGGCCAGCATGACCCGCCCCATCGCGCCACGTCCGATTTCCTTATCGATACGAAATCGATCCATCCACAGGTCTCCCTTCTTGAAGTCTTCTATGTTTTGTTGCGGCGGTGGCGGCGCTGCTGGTGCAACCGGAGCTTGATTCGTGCCCTGCTCGACCGACTGGGTATCTTCAAACTTGATCAGGCGGGTATCGAAATAAGTTGCCTGGTCAACATTGAGTTGCGGCAAGCCGAATTCTTCGGTTAATCGATTGACGACTTCGCCCGCAGTATCGCGTACCGTGGCCTGCAGTGTCGGGACTTTTTGCATTAACTTGTCGCGCACGGTCTTGGCATGTCGCTTGCCCGTGAGCTTACCGATCGCTTCGAGTGCTTCCCTTTGTATCAGCGCCTCGGGCATACGCAGGCAGTTAAATGAAATTTCAAGTCCTTTGCTAAAGCCGAGATCCGCCACCGCTTTTAGCACCGCAGGTGCCGACTCAGGCCATTTAACAATTACCTTTTTCAGCAGATCTATCGATTCGCGCTTATTCGATCTGCCAATAGATGCGATCGCGCCATCGCGTACCTGCCAATCTTCGTGCAAGGCATTTTCCCAGAGCTGCTCCAGGTCCGCCGGGTCGATATTTTGTGCGGCAAACCGCTGCGCCTGTTCCCGGACAAATTCGTTTTCGTGTTCAATCAAACTACCTGCCGCAATGTAAAGCTTGTCATTACCAAATCTTTGCAAACACTTAAGGGACTGTTCCTTGCCCCACCATTCCTGATTCTCAAGCAATTTGAGGAACTTTTCCAAACCCTCTGCAGTGACATATTTGACGAAGAGTCTGATAAAAATCTGGCGAATTTTTTCCGATTTACCACAAGTCCAGGGGGCCAGTCTGGGTACCAGTTCAGCATCCGCCTGTGCCTTTAACACTTCGATCGCCATTTCGTGTTCAACTTCGGACATGGATTCGATATAAGGCAGCAAAACCGAGGCATCAAATTTAACCGGGAGGCTTTTGAAAGCCTTCAGCGCTTCGATCACGACTGTCTTGTTTTCATCGGCTAGAAACTTGGCGATATGATGTGCAACTGGTGCCTGATCAACCTGGCCAAAATAACGCAGTAGCAATATTTTAACCGATGGACTACCTATCGATTCCGGATCAATGTGCAGCACCTCGAGGTCAAGCGGAACAATCGAATCTGGCGCCAGTTTGAGCAATTGCTCAGCGTGTCCCTTATCCAGCTTGAGTGCATTGGTTATTATCTGCTCAGGCTTGAGACGCTCGCGCTGGAAAGCAAGAATATCGATAACCTCGGTTTGGGAAACATCGGATTCATGCAGTTTTTTAAACAGTTTGCTGGGGTTGATCTGTGCCGACTTTGAAAGTATCGATGCCGCGGTCGAGCGAATCTTGGTGGCATCGTTTTCGAGACTATTAAGAAACAGCTCTTCGTTAGTACCTTCAGCGTTCTCCAGGCAAATCTCGGTCAGCATTGCCTGATGAACCCCGGAAGTCTCCGGGATTATGTGGATCAAGTGTTCCAGCGAATCCCTGGAAGACTGACGCAGCTTTTCGACGAGCGCAGCACCCTTAGCACTCTCCAGATCGTCACAATCCAGGAATTGTTTCAGGGTTCTTTTGAAAAGAATTGAGCCTAACACCGCCATGTTTTTATAATTTAGCCTTCAATCTGCGCAACTGCTACCTCTACGACAGGATTATAGACGCAAATCACCCTAAAAAGGTCAGCTTAAGCTTATTTTGCTGGTACCAATTTTCAGTTTAAGCGTCGTTTTGTGAAACTGAAATGCTGCTCATCGTCAATATCGACAGAAATCTGATCACCCGCTTCAAATTCTCCCGCTAATATCGACATCGCAACCGGGTTTTCAATCGCCTGCTGAATCTCCCGCTTCAACGGACGGGCACCGTATACCGGGTCGAAACCGAGTTCACCGAGCAGGTCCATCGCGGCATCGCTGAAGGAGATGCCGATATCCTTCTCTTTCAGGCGTGCTGTTAATGCCTGCAACTGAATCTCGGCAATGGCGCGTATTTGCTGCTGGGTCAGGGAATGGAAAACGACAGACTCATCGATACGATTGATGAATTCAGGCCTGAAATGATTTGAAACCTGCTCCATCACCGCCTGCTTGATTTGATCATAGTTTTGTTCACCGGCCAGGGCCTGAATCTCGGTCGAACCAAGATTCGAGGTCATAACGATGACGCAGTTACGAAAGTCAACTGTGCGCCCCTGACCATCGGTAAGCCTGCCATCATCAAGCACCTGTAAAAGAATATTGAACACATCCGGATGTGCTTTCTCGATCTCATCCAGCAGGATCACCGAGTAGGGACGGCGGCGCACTGCCTCGGTCAGATATCCACCTTCCTCATAGCCGACATACCCCGGCGGAGCACCCACCAGGCGTGCGACACTGTGCTTTTCCATGAATTCCGACATATCGATACGAATCATTGCATCTTCGGTATCGAACAGGAAGTTCGTCAGGGCCTTGGTTAACTCGGTCTTACCAACCCCGGTTGGCCCCAGAAACAGGAATGAGCCGTTGGGACGCGCCGGGTCTGAAAGACCCGCGCGTGAGCGTCGAATCGCGTCCGCTACGGCCTTCACCGCTTCACCCTGACCGATTACTCGCTGTGCCAGCATGGTTTCCATATTGAGCAGTTTTTCCCGTTCCGATCCAAGCATCTTGGATACCGGAATACCGGTCCACCTCGATACAATCGACGCGATTTCCTCTTCACCAACCTTGTTGATCAGCAACTTCATGTCCTGCGTTTCAGCGCTGACCGCAAGGTTGAGCTGTTTTTCGAGTTCCGGGATACGTCCGTACTGCAGCTCGGACATGCGCGCGAGGTCTCCCGCACGCTGTGCGGTTTCGAGATCAAGCCGTGCTCGCTCGAGAGCCTCCTTGATATGAGTGGTACCCTGCAGTGCGGCCTTTTCGGCCTTCCAGACTTCATCCAGATCAGAATATTCGCGCTCGAGTTTTCCGATTTCGTCTTCCAGGGTCGTGCGTCGTTTCACGCTCGCAGAATCGCTTTCTTTTTTAAGCGCTTCCTGCTCGATCTTGAGCTGGATTAGTCGTCTTTCGAGACGGTCCATATCTTCCGGCTTGGAGTCAATTTCCATACGGATTCGGCTGGCCGCCTCGTCAATCAAATCGATAGCCTTGTCTGGTAACTGCCGATCAGCAATATAGCGGTAAGACAGGGTCGCCGCTGCAACGATCGCCGGATCAGTTATATCGACGCCATGATGAACTTCGTAGCGTTCTTTCAAACCTCGCAATATAGCGATCGTATCCTCGACACTCGGCTCCTGCACCAATACCTTTTGAAAGCGTCGTTCAAGCGCAGCATCTTTCTCGAGGTATTGCCGGTATTCGTCCAGTGTGGTCGCGCCAATGCAGTGCAGTTCGCCACGCGATAAGGCGGGCTTGAGCATGTTGCCGGCGTCCATTGCACCTTCGGCCTTTCCCGCACCAACCATGGTGTGCAATTCGTCGATAAACAGGATTATTTGTCCCTCCTGCTTGCCAAGGTCATGCAGCACGGCCTTGAGGCGTTCTTCAAATTCACCCCGAAACTTGGCGCCCGCTATCAGGGAACCCATATCGAGTGACAACAGGCGTTTGTGTTTCAGTCCCTCGGGAACCTCACCATTGATAATTCGCTGGGCAAGTCCCTCGACAATCGCCGTTTTACCGACCCCGGGTTCTCCGATTAAAACCGGGTTATTCTTGGTGCGACGCTGCAACACCTGGATCGCGCGTCGAATTTCCTCGTCACGACCGATGACCGGGTCGAGTTTGCCCTGCTCGGCACGCTCGGTTAAATCGATGGTGTATTTTTCCAGCGCCATGCGCTGGTCTTCAGCATTGGCATCGTTCACTGACTGCCCGCCTCGAATTGCATCAACTGCCGTGGCGAGAGTCTGCTTGTTGGCACCGGCAGATTTTAATAAATCACTTAGCGGTCCTTTTTCTTCCATCGCTGCCAGCACAAACAATTCGCTGGAAATAAACTGGTCTTTTCGCTCCTGTGCGAGCTTATCGGTGACATTGAGTAATTTCCCGAGTGCGTTTGAAATATGCAGCTCACCGCCAGTGCCTTCGACGCTTGGCAGCTTATCCAGCAATTCACCCAATTGGGATCGAAGCAGGTTTATATTGACTCCCGCATGCGAAAACAACGGCCGTACCGACCCACCCTGCTGATCGAGTAAAGCGATCATCAAGTGTACCGGCTCTATAAACTGGTGATCGCGGCCAACGGCAATTGACTGCGCGTCAGACAGCGCTTCCTGGAATTTGCTGGTCAAGCGATCCATACGCATTGAATCAGTCCTCTAAACATTAAAATCTTTGGGGTTAAATAAGACCAACACCCGTTTTTTCAACCCCGAAGCCGCATGGATTATTTGATCCAGATCAATGATGCCATGCGACCCGTGGTCGCATTTCGGCGATAAGAAAAAAAACGGTCGGCATCGCGGTAACTACAACCGGGATCACGGTAAACATCGACTACACCCTGCCTTTTCAACACCCGTTCAGCGAGACCTGCGAGATCACACAGCCAGTGGCCCTTGCGATTCTCCTTAAAGAAGGATTCTGCATCCTGCACCGAATCAATAAAGGCACTACGCACTTCTCCACCGACTTCAAAATTGTGCTGCGAAATGCCTGGTCCGATCCAGGCCTGCAGTTGTTCACTGCAAGACTCCATGCTGGCAAGCGTACCCTGAATGACTCCCGCCTGCAGACCACGCCAGCCGGCATGCACTGCAGCGACCTCGCTGCCATCACGATTACAAACCAGGATCGGCAGGCAATCCGCTGTCATCACCACCGCGACGACCCCGGGTAGGCGCGTGATCGCGGCATCAGCATCACGGTTATTGTCGAGCTCCAGCGTGACCGCATGGGTGCCATGGGTCTGGTTAATCCAGCAAGGTTCTGCTGGCAGGTTCAGCAACTGCCGCAACAGCTCGCGATTTCGTGCAACATGAACAGGATCGTCACCCACATGCAGTGCCAGGTCCAAGCTGTCGAACGGAGCCTCACTAACACCTCCTACGCGAGTCGTCGTACAGGCACAAACACCCGGTGGCGCGACCCAGCCCGGCTTAATGGTATCAATCATAGCGTATCAGTGCCTCGAGCAAGCTTTCGAAATCTTCCGCTAACGGCGCTTCAAAGCTGACCATCTCGTGACTGCGCGGATGCTCAAAACTCAGTCGTTCCGCATGCAGCGCCTGTCGTTTAAAGTCCTGAACTAAAGGCCGCAATGCGTTGTCAATTCCAGCCGGAATACGCGCCCGCCCGCCATAAACGCCATCTCCGAGTAACGGGTAGTTTAGATGCGCCAAGTGCACCCGAATTTGATGAGTACGTCCTGTTTCGAGCTGTATTTTTATCAAGCTATAGTGATTGAATTTTCGCGCTACCTGGAAATGCGTTATCGCTAATTTACCGCCTGCCTGTACTGACATCTTTTTACGATTCTGAGGATGTCTGCCGATGCCAGTCTCGATGCTGCGACCCGCGGTAATGACGCCCTGGGTTAGCGCCACATATTCACGTCTCACCAGGCGCTGCTGCAGTTGATCGATAAGCCAGCTATGCGCGGTCAGATTACGGGCGACTACCATCACCCCGGTAGTATCCTTATCCAGACGATGCACAATACCCGCACGAGGCAATTGTTCCAGCCGCGAATCGTGCGCGAGTAACCCATTAACCAGGGTTCCATCGAGATGCCCGGCAGCGGGATGAACTACCAGGTTGGACGGCTTGTTCACCACGATAATATCTTCATCCTGATAGAGGATATCGAACTTGATAGCTTGCGGCTGGTCTGAAGTTATTACCTGCTCGGAAACATCCAGGTCGACCAGGTCACCGCTGTAAACCTTTTGCCTGGGCTTACAGAGTTCATCGTTAACGGTGACCAGTCCCTGCTGAATCCATTGTTGAATCCTGGAACGCGAGTAGTCGGGAAGCAGCAGGTGCAAAGCATGATCAAGTCGGTTCCCAGCCTGCTGATTCTCAATCTGGAAACTTTGCTGAATTAATTTCATGCGCTCGTTATACTATTCGTTTTTCGTCCAACAGGTCGCCTGATATTAACAAAGTAGTTACGACAATGCGTTTCATTATTTACATTACAATCGCAATCAGCCTGGCTGCCTGTGGCGCCGCCAGTAAGGATATCGACCCCACCGTGGACTGGAGCGTGGAAAAGTTCTACCTCGAAGCTCGTGCTGAACTCGCCAATGAAAACTACCTGACTGCAATCGAGTACTACGAGACACTGGAATCCAGGTTTCCCTTTGGTAAATACGCCACCCAGGCGCAAATCGACGTCGCTTACGCCTACTATAAATTCAACGAGCCGGAATCAGCGATCACAGCACTTGACCGATTTATTAAACTCCATCCGCGAGACGATTCGGTAGACTACGCCTATTACCTGAAAGGCCTGGTCAATTTCGAACGCGGTGGCACTATCCTGGACGTGCTGGTGGAGCGCGATTTGTCGCAATTCGACAGGAATCTATTGCTAAACGCATACCGTGATTTCAAACTGTTAGTGCAACGCTTCCCGGATAGCAAATATACCCCCGATGCAACCAGGCGCATGATCCACCTGCGCAATGAGTTAGCCCGCGCCGATTTCAATATCGCCAACTATTATGCGTCACGAGACGCATGGGTCGCTGTTGCAAATCGCACCAGGTTAATCTTGCGCAATTACCAGGGATCAAGCGTGATCAGATCCACGCTCGAATTGCAACTTCAGGCCTACCAGGCCCTGGGATTGGACGAGCTCGCGCGCGATACGCAGCGCATTATTGATTTGAACTATAACCAGGATTCCTGATGCAGTATCGGCAACTCGGCCATAGCGATATCCAGGTAAGTGAGATCTGCCTGGGTTCCATGACCTGGGGCACCCAGAATAGCGAAGCCGAAGGACATGCCCAGATTGACTATGCGCTCGATCACGGAGTCAATTTCATCGATACCGCTGAACTGTATCCGGCCATACCGATGACCGCGAAAACTACCGGGAGAACCGAAGAAATAATCGGTACCTGGTTAAAGACATTGAGTAAGCGTGACCAGGTAATCCTGGCCAGTAAAGTTGCCGGAAAAGATAGCACAGATGTACAGGATGGCATTGCTATAAGCCCCGAGAAGATACGTGTGAGTATCGAAGGCAGCCTTAAACGATTACAAACCGACTATATCGACCTGTATCAACTGCACTGGCCAAATCGCGGGCATTATCATTTTCGACGCAATTGGAGCTACGATCCTACCGACCAGGATAAACAGGAAACCCTCGATCATATTTTTACGACCCTTGAATACCTGGGCGAATTGGTGGCGGCGGGCAAGATACGCACAATCGGCCTTTCCAATGAAACCTGTTGGGGCAGCTGTCAGTTTTTACAAATTGCGGATGCCAATGGCTTCCCCCGAGTCGTCTCGTTGCAAAATGAATATAGCCTGATGTATCGCACACATGATCTTGACCTGGCGGAGTTTTCACACCACGAAAAAGTCGGGCTTTTACCTTATTCACCCCTGGCCTGCGGCATGCTGACCGGAAAATATGAAAATGGTACCAGCCCCGACGGCTCGCGCCTGACAATTACTCCTGATCTTTATGGCCGCGTCAACGACGGGACCTGGCCAGTGGTAGACGCATATGTATCGATCGCGCGTAAACATGGTATCAATCCCGCCCAGATGGCAATTGCGTTCTGTAACCAGAGGCCCTTCGTAACATCGAGTATTATTGGCGCCACCAGCCTTGACCAGCTCGAGGTCAACATTGGCGCCGCCGAGCTTGAATTGAGTGAGGAAGTGCTCGAAGATATACAGTCAGTATATCGTCTCAACCCGGTACCCTATTAGCCAATAGCCATGAATCAAGCTGACATAGTCGCCGAAATGCAGGTGATGCCCGAAATCGATGTCAAATACGAAATCAGACGCCGGGTCGACTTTATCAAGTATCAACTGGAACTGAGCGGCCAAAAAGCGCTTGTACTTGGAATCAGTGGAGGAGTCGATTCCTGTACCTGCGGCCGACTGGCGCAAATTGCAGTCGATGAACTCAATCAGGATTCAAACGGATATCGTTTCATCGCGGTACGCCTGCCTTATGCCTCCCAGGCAGACGAGACTGACGCGCAACAGGCACTCGATTTTATCCTGCCCAGCCATAATGTTACGGTCAACGTACAATCCGGCACTGATGCAATCCACGAGACAACGCTGGCCGCACTCGCCGAGCAGGGACTGGCTGACCAGACAGCCGATAAGCAGGATTTCGTCAAGGGCAACGTCAAGGCGCGCATGCGCATGATCGCGCAATATGAAATCGCCGGTTTACTCGACGGCCTGGTGCTTGGTACCGATCACTCCGCCGAGAACGTAACCGGTTTCTATACCAAGTATGGCGATGGTGCCTGTGACATTGCCCCGTTATTCGGGCTCAACAAACGCCAGGTGCGACAACTGGCCAGCCAACTCGGTGCGCCGGAAAAAATTATCACCAAGACTCCGACTGCAGATCTCGAGTCCCTGGCACCGTCCAAACCCGACGAGGAATCACTCGGACTAAGCTACGACCAGATCGACGACTTTCTCGAAGGCAAAAAAATCGATCCCGAGGCCGAGCAGCGCATCATCCACATCTTCCTGACCACCGCCCACAAACGCCAGCCCATCGTCACCATCTACGACCAGTAACCCCTCCGATCGCTACCTCGGGAGGATTCCCGCAAAAGCCGCTTCCAACCGGCGTAAACGCCGGTTGGTCCATCCATGGAATCGCTTGGAGCTCGGCGTCCTGCCTCGCTACACTTTTGCGGGAATCCTCCCGAGGTAGCTTCAAGTTTTTCGGGCGACTCGACATGTTTACTTTCAAAATAAAAGCCCGGTACCGGAAGAGTATTGAATTTTAAAAAACGGAGAAGGGACACTTTCTCCTCTTCGATTCTAACAAGGCGTGGCTATCGGATTATCTTTGCGGGACGCTGCGCAACAGGGATGTTGCGCGCGAGCCTACATGGATGTATCGGTCCGACGCATCGGTACGGCGATCCCGCAAAGATAATCCGATGGCCGCGCCGGGTATATGGATTAATCAGGCGTTGAGGACGGATTCGGCTTGCAGGTCGGCGTGGTAGGAGGAGCGTACCATCGGGCCGCTGGCGACCTGGTCGAAACCGATAGATTCAGCGTACGCACCAAGCTCATCAAATTCATCCGGAGTGACGAAACGTTCGACGGCGAGATGATCCAGGCTGGGTTGCAGGTACTGACCCAGGGTCAGCATATTGACCTGGTGCTCGCGCAAATCACGCAACACCTGCTTAACCTCGTCGATTTCTTCGCCGAGCCCCAGCATTAAACCAGACTTGGTCGGCACCTGCGGATGCATTTGCTTGAACTTTTCCAGCAAGTCCAGCGACCATTCATAATCTGATCCCGGGCGTATTTTCCGGTATAGCGAGGGTACCGACTCGAGATTGTGATTGAAAACGTCCGGTGGCGCCTGGGTCATGATTTCAAGCGCGACATCCATGCGACCGCGGAAGTCCGGGGTCAGGATTTCAATTTTGATTTCGGGATTCAACTTGCGTGTTTCATGAATACAATCAACAAAATGACCCGCACCGCCGTCGCGCAAATCATCCCGGTCGACCGAAGTGATGACGACATAGCGCAGCTCCATGTCGTATATCGTCCTCGCCAGGTTTGCAGGTTCGTGCGTATCCAGTGGATTGGGCCGGCCATGACCCACATCGCAAAAAGGGCAACGCCGGGTACAGATATCACCCATGATCATGAAGGTCGCGGTGCCCTTGGAAAAACATTCTCCGAGGTTGGGACAGGACGCCTCTTCACAAACCGTAAACAGGCTGTTTTCGCGCAGGCGCGCCTTAAGTTGTTTTACGCGGTCCCCGCTGGGGGCCTTGGCACGAATCCACGGTGGTTTACGTTGTATCGTCCTGGACGGCACAACCTTGATCGGGATGCGGGCTACCTTGTCGGCTCCCTTGAGCTTAACGCCCTGAATAACCTGATTCTTTTTCACTTATATTTCCAATGAGTATTTCGGCCAGATCATGGCCCACCTGCTCCATCCCGTCGGCGATACCCTGGTCACGCAACTGGGTAACAGCAAGACCCTCGTAACCACAGGGATTAATGCGCGTAAATGGTTCCAGGTCCATATCAATATTCAAACTCAAGCCATGATAACAACAACCTTTTCGAATGCGCAAACCAAGCGCGGCAATCTTGGCCTGCCCGACATAAACGCCAGGCGCACCTTTTCGGCCATACGCCTCTACCTGGTAACCTTCGAGTAAACTAATTACAGATTTTTCAATCCGTGTTACCAGCCCCTTAACCCCGAGGCCGAGGCGCGTGATATCAAGTAGACAGTAAAGCACCAGTTGTCCGGGACCGTGGTAGGTAACCTGACCGCCTCGATCAATCTGCACGACAGGAATATCACCGGGATCTAACAGATGCTCGGCACGTCCATTCAGACCCTGGGTAAATACCGGGGCATGCTCAGTGATCCAGAGTTCGTCACGGGTTTCCGAATTACGTCGATTGGTGAAATCCTTCATCTCGTCCCAGGTTTTCCGGTAATCAGACATACCCAGATATTTGACTTCGATATGATTCGGTGAGGTTGTCACGTGCACTGCGCCAGGGAGGCTAAATTCAATGATCGGAGTGTACACGAGAGCCAATCACTATTTTAAGAAATATCCAGCGATCAACCGCGACCGCATCAGATGCCGTAGCAGCCTATAACGACATTACGACCGCATCGCAGTCATATAAGTCCTGGTATATCTCTTCCAGTTGTTGCTGGCTATATACAGTGAAGGTGAGCGTTAATGCCTGGTACTTGCCGCCTTTGCTATTGCGTCGGCGAACCTCTATATGCTCCGCCTGGGGACATCTAGACCTCACCAGCGCCAGCACTATGGCTTCGAAATCGTCGGATTGCTTGCCAAATACCTTGAGCGGAAATCGGCTCGGATAGTCAATCAGTGCTAGCGCGGATTCAGCGGATGCCTGGTCGTCGCTCATTAGCGGAACATTAACTTGATTCTGTCCATCGCCCTGGCAAAGAAGCTGCCTGCCGCAACAGCCTGCATCGCCACAATGTCCTCGGATAGAATCATTTCATCATCGAGCTTTATACTGACCCGTCCAAGCTGCTGTCCACGAGCAATTGGTGCCGAAATTTCACGGTCGATTTCCATCGTGGCATCTAAATCCCCGTAACGTCCCCGTGGAATCGTGATATGAATATCCTTACCAACCCCCATGTTGATCTGCTCCTGGTCGCCGTACCAGACTCTTGCTGCCTTCAATATTTCTTCTGCTCGATACAGTTGGTGGGTTTCAAAGAAACGAAACCCATAATTCAAAAGCGATTGGCTACTTTGAGTGCGCGTCTTGTCGGATTCAGCTCCAAGCACTACGGAGATCAGCCGCATTTCCTCGCGCAGTGCCGATGCCACCAGGCAAAATCCGGCTGCCGAGGTATGGCCAGTCTTGATCCCGTCAACCGACTCATCGCGCCACAACAGGCGATTGCGATTAAATTGCCGGATCTTGTTAAATGTATACTCACGTTCTTTGTAATAACGATAAGATTCGGGAAACTCACGGATTACAGCCCGTGAAAGCGTCGCGATATCGCGCGCGCTACTGTAGTGATCCTTATCCGGCCAACCGGTCGCGTTAACGAAATTGGTGTTAGTCATCCCCAGTAACTGCGCCTGGTGGTTCATGTAACCTGCAAAGGCCGACTCGGAACCGGCGACATGCTCGGCCAGCGCCACGCTTGCATCATTCCCTGACTGTATGATCAAGCCTTTTAGTAACTCCTCAACCGATATCTGCTTGCCTACTTCGACAAACATCTTCGATCCTTTCATGCGCCAGGCCTTCTCGCTGATGGTCACCATGTCGTCCAGGGTAATGTCCCCATCGGCAATCGCCTTGTCAACCAGGTAAGCAGTCATCAACTTGGTAATACTGGCTGGCTCAACATGCTCATCGGGATTACTCTCTGCGAGTACCCTGCCCGATTCAAAGTCGACCAGGATATAGCTCGTCGCATTAAGGGCCGGCGGATCCGGAATCGGTTTGGCAGCAGCCCAGCCAGATGCAGACCACAGCAGTACAAGGAGAGTAAAAACTAGCGAGACGATTTTCATATTAGACAGACTTTGCAAAGGGGACCCGTAACGAGACGCGATTGTAGCGATCGCCGACTTTGCTAACAAGGTTTATTCGGTGGCGTCCGCTACCACGATACGTGCGGTCTGAAAACCCTTGGTCTTGAGACGCCTGACAATCGCATTTGCCTCGTCGATATCGAACAGGGGCCCAACCCGCACCCGGTAATAGAGACCCTGATCAGTTTGCAGGCGGGATACCCTGGCCGAGGACTCGTTCGCCTCGAATAGATTCTGAACCAGGTTATTGGCATTCACCGGATCGGAGAAAGATCCCATTTGAATAAACAACGGTAAATTAAAGTCGGCTTCATCAGCCAAGGGAATACTGCGCGCCACGCGGACCGGTTTGCTTTCCCCTTCCCTCAGGGCACTGATCTCGACATTAGCGGTACCAGGACCATTGACACCCAGTTTTCTCGCTGCCGCATAGGACAGGTCGATAATACGACCTTCAATAAATGGACCCCTGTCATTAACCCGGACTACTGTCGAGCGACCGTTATCCAGATTTTTAACATGTACATATACCGGAATTGGCAAGGTCTTATGCGCCGCCGTCATGGCATGCATATTGTAGATCTCACCACTGGAAGTCGGCCGGCCATGAAACTTGGTCCCATACCAGGAGGCGACACCACGTTGCCTGAACCCCTCGTAACTGTCGAGCACGTGGTAGCGCTTGCCAAACACGACATAAGATGACGGATTTCCCCGTTCCGACGGGATTGTTTTCTTAGCCACCAAATCCCGTTGTTGCGCCTGATTTCCGATCGGCACACCAAAGGTGCAGGCACTTAGCATCAGCACGACCAGCAATGAGAAAACGCAATGTTGTCTCATGACGTTTTCTTGAACTCTCGACTGATCAGTTTGGCGAGCTGGTATACGGCCATCGCGTAAAGTTCGCTATGGTTGTAGCGCGTAATAACATAGAAATTTTGAAAACCGGCCCAGTATTCCGGGCGATCTTTCTGTTGCAGCCTGACCAGGGCTACCGGCGTCTCCTCGCCAATATCAAACTGCGAAGTCAGGCCATTCCGTTTCAATTGCGCCCACTTGTAGTCAGTTTTAACACCGGGTTCGAGACTATCGGCCGAATTGTTTTCACCGGCAACTAACGGTCGCGCGACACGTCCATCGCGCTGCCATCCGTGCCTTACGAAGTAGTTTGCGACACTGCCGGCGATATCGGGAATGCTATCGAATAAATTGGTCTGCCCGTCCTCGTCAAAATCGATCGCATAGCTACGATAACTCGACGAAATGAACTGCGGCATACCCATCGCGCCGGCATAGGACCCTCGCAAAGAGCGTGCCTCAAAGCCCTGCTCCTTGGACAGCAGCAGGAATTCTTCCAGTTCACGCATAAAAAATTTGGCCCGTCGGGGGTAGTCAAAGGCCAGTGTCACCAGGCTATCAAACACGGGATCTTTACCCTTGTAGGTTCCATAAAAAGATTCAACCCCGATTATTGCGACGATGATTTCCGGGGGCACACCCGTTTTTTCGCTGACAACGGCAAGAAGCTCTTGATGCTCTCGCCAGAACTCAACTCCAAGAGCTATACGCTTGTCCTTGATGAAAATACCACGGTACTGGTGCCACTCGAGTTCCTTTTCAGCAGGTCGATCCAACTTCTCAAACAGGTGCTTCTGTTTTTTCACCTGTGCAAACAAACTCACAAGCTCCTGTTCGCTATAATTGGTATCTGAGGCCATGCGCTGCACAAAGGCTACTACATCGTCACGGCCCTGATAATCACCACCGGGTATTTCCAACGCGGATACCAGTGGGGCTGTAAAAAAACCCAGCATAAATAGTAATCTTTTCATCACACCATAAATCGCTTTGCCGATCGTATCGACATAATTAAACCAAAGCCTATCATCAAGGTCACCATAGAAGTGCCCCCATAGCTTATCAAAGGTAACGGCACACCAACCACTGGCAGCATGCCAGCTACCATTCCGGTATTTACGAACAGGTAAACAAAAAATGTCAGGCTAAACGCGCCAGCCAGTAGACGCCCAAAATTTTCCGTGGAATTCGCGGCAATGTAAAGACCACGAAAGATAATTGCCACATAGATCAATATCAAGACAATACTGCCAAAGAATCCGAATTCTTCACCAAATACCGAGAAAATAAAGTCGGTTGAGCGCTCTGGAATAAAATCCAGTTGAGACTGCGTACCGTTCAACCAACCCTTACCATAAACACCACCCGAGCCGATCGCGATCTTGGATTGTATTATATGGTAACCGGACCCAAGCGGATCGCTTTCCGGATCCAGCAGGGTTGCTATACGTTTACGCTGGTAGTCGTGCAATGCAAACTTCCACAACAGGGGTGCCATCAATGACAACAACACACCCAGGCTGATCATTACACGCCAACGCACACCGGCAAGAAACAAGACAAAAAACCCGGCACTGCCAACCAGGATAGCGGTGCCGAGATCGGGCTGTCTTGCGATCAGCAGCACCGGGACCGCTACCAATACCGACGAAACCACGAGTTCCTTCAAACCCACGGGCAATACCCGATTAGCAATATAGGTTGCGACAATCATGGGTACCGCGAGCTTGAGAATTTCCGAAGGCTGAAACCGGATAAACCCCAGGTTCAGCCAACGTTGCGCACCTTTGCCAACTTCGCCATAGAACATGACTGCAATTAGCATCGCTACCCCGGCGAGGTATAACCATATCGAAATCTTGCGAATCATTCGCAGCGGTATATTAGCAGCCGCTACCAACAGCAACAGGGCGAAAATGATGCGGGTCAATTGCCGAATCACCACCGCCTGGTCTGAGCCACTCGCGCTATACAACACCATGCTACCGAACAGGGCCAGTACAATCACCAGCGACAGTAGCACCGGATCAAGTCGCAGCGCGTCCAGTACACGCCGCGTTATCGAAGTCGTATCGGAATCCAGTGCCTGATTCATAACTACTCCAGCAGGTACGCGTCCATGATACGACGCGCTATCGGAGCAGCCACCGCACTTCCACTGCCTCCATTCTCGACAATCACAGCAACAGCAATCTGCGGATCATCTGCGGGTGCATAACTGACGAACAATGCATGATCACGCAGTTTCTCAAGTACAGTTTCTTCATCGTACTCTTCATCCTGAGCCACCTCAAACACCTGCGCGGTACCGGTTTTACCAGCCACTTTGTACTGAAGTCCCTGATTGATACCACGCGCAGTTCCGCGCAATCCATGCACGACGTTGATCATGGCTTTATGAACATGCTCCCAGTTATGCTCTCTTTTCAGTTCGTAGCGTCCCGCTACGCGGCTCGCAATTTCAATGCGATTGTATTCAGGAACTTTTTCAACCGATTTGACCAGGTGCGGTTGATAGCGGGTTCCCCTGACCGAAAAAGCTGCAATCGAGTTTGCAAGCTGCAATGGAGTGACCAGGAGATACCCCTGGCCGATGCCGGTAATCAGGGTTTCACCTGGAAACCAGGGCATACCGTCATGGCCTCTTTTCCATTCCCTCGATGGTAATATACCTTTACGTTCACCAGTACTGTCTACGCCTGTTTCAATTCCATACCCGAACTCACCCAGGAATGAAGACATGAGATCTATTCCAAGCCGAAAGGCGAGATCGTAAAAATAGACATCGCAGGACTGGGTTATCGCATCGGTCAGATTCACAGGCCCGTGCCCCTGCTTTTTCCAGTCACGATACCTGCGCTCTTCGTTGGGAAGCTTATAATATCCGACGCAATGGATTTCCTCTTCCTTTTTCGCGAATGCCGATTCAAGCCCTGCTAATCCGTAAAAAGGTTTGGTCGTAGACCCTGGAGGATATTGTCCCGAAAGAGCGCGATTAAACAGGGGCCGCTGGTGCGAATCACGCAATTCATTGTACTTGATGAAGCTGATTCCATTGACGAATAAATTGGGATTAAAAATCGGCATAGATACCAATGCCAGGATCTCACCATTATTGGGATCGATAGCGACGACTGCCCCGGAACTATTACCAAAAGCCTCCTCGGCCACCTTCTGCAAACTGGAATCGATCGTCAGATGAAGGTTGTTACCCTGCACCGGGGGAGATTCATTTAACACGCGCAGGGTGCGACCATTGGCGTTGACCTCGACATGCTGCACCCCGACCGTACCATGCAGTTCATGCTCATAGAATTTTTCCAGGCCAAGCTTGCCGATATGGGTGGTACCGGCATATTCAACTCCGTCGACTTCACCAAGATCTCTTTCGTCGATCCGGCCGACGTAACCGAGCGCATGCACCGCGTGTGAACCTTGCGGGTAATTGCGGGTCAGGCGAGCGTTAATTTCGACACCCTCGAATCGGTGCAGGTTAACCGCCAACCTGGCAACCTCTTCATCTTTCAGGTTCAGGCGCAACGGAATGCTTTCGAATGGTCGCCGGCGCTTTAAAGACTGCTTGAATCGTTTCAGGTCCTGGTCGCTGTATTCGACATACTGCCGCAGCTGCTGCAACGTGCTGTCCAGGTCTTCGACCTGTTCGCGCACGATTTCCAGTCGATAGGCAGGCAAGTTGTCGGCCATAACGACGCCGTGGCGATCGAATATCAACCCGCGTGTTGGAGGCAATGCCTTGATGCGAACGCGATTACTATCTGAAAGCGTCGAAAAATGCTCATGTTCGACGATCTGCAACACGTATAACCTGCCGAGTACGAGGCTTAACAAAATCACGATAAAAATGGCCGATAACACCAGGCGGCGCCGAATCAAACGGCTCTCGAGATAATCGTCTTGTAACTGCTCTCGCTTCGGCATTGAAACGGAATTAACCTTTGGAAATGCGGATCATTGGCGGATGTGACGACAATAGCAGAAAAATAGCAAAAAAAGCGTCGGAAATATGTAAAGTAATTTCAATATAAGGCAAAAAACCGATATCATTCACGCGTTTTTTTGTGGCCCCATTAAATATCGGGCAAGAATACCTAAAAAACATCACAATATTTGGGGAAAGAATTATGGAGTTAAGTAACCTATTGCCGCCGATTTTCGGTGCCTTCGGACTGGTAGCGGCCGCATATGTCTATGCGCAGGTCAAGAAACATCCCGAAGGCGAAGGTAAAGTTGTCGAAATCGGCAATCAGATTCACCTTGGTGCGATGGTATTCATGAAGCGTGAATACAAGATGCTGACCATGTTTGCCGCAGTACTAATGGTGTTGCTGTATATCTTTCTCGGCTTTGGAACCGCGTTTTGCTTTCTGATGGGTGCCCTGGCCTCCGGGTCCGCCGGTTATATCGGCATGAACACGGCTACTCGCGCTAATGTAAGAACCACAACCGCAGCCCATAACGAGGGTGCCGCCGCTGCTCTAACCGTGGCCTTTTTCGGTGGCTCGATCATGGGTCTTGCGGTCGCATCGCTGGGTCTGCTCGGGCTGGGAATCGTGTTTTTTCTATTCTCTGGTGATATCGACTCGCTGCATGCAATCCACGGTTTTGCGATGGGCGCTTCGGTGGTTGCGCTGTTCTCGCGTGTCGGTGGTGGCATTTTCACCAAGAGCGCCGACGTCGGTGCCGACCTGGTCGGCAAGATTGAAGCCGGCATACCGGAAGACGACCCACGCAACCCCGGTGTCATCGCCGATAACGTGGGCGACAACGTGGGCGACGTGGCTGGCATGGGTTCCGACATTTTCGAGTCCTACTGCAACTCGATGATCGCCTCTATCGCTATAGCGTCGACCATGGCGGTCGCTGCAACCGAAGCAATGGGCGGCCGTGGAGCGATGATGAACCTGCCGCTGGCGCTGGCATCGCTGGGTCTTCTGTGCTCGATCGGTGGCATTATGATCGTCAAGGTCAACTCGAGCAAATCACCTGAGAAAGCCCTGCGTATGGGTACCATGGGCTCATCGGTACTGTTCATCGCGCTCGCCTATTTCCTGATCTCAATGCTGGACCTGAGCAGCGGAATCTGGGTAGCAGTACTGGCCGGTGCAGTCGGCGGTATTATCATTGGCCTGGTCACCGAGTATTACACTGCCGGCAAGCCGGTCGAGCACATCGCCAAGTCTGGGGAAACCGGGGCGGCCACCGTCATGATCAGCGGTCTGGCGATCGGCATGCAATCGGTTGCGGTACCGATCCTGACGATATGCGGCATTATCTGGGTTGCAAGCGAGTTCGCAGGGCTTTACGGAGTCGGTATCGCTGCCGTGGGCATGCTTGCCACGGTCGGTATTACCATGGCGATCGACGCTTACGGCCCGGTCGCCGATAACGCCGGTGGCATCGCCGAAATGTCCGGCCTGGGCGAAGACACCCGCAAGATTACCGATTCGCTCGATGAACTCGGTAATACGACTGCGGCAATTGGCAAGGGATTCGCTATCGGTGCAGCGGCACTCGCAGCGCTTGCGATTATCACCGCCTATATCGAGACCGTTTCCATCAACATTGAAAATTTCGAACTCGTACTGAATAATCCGGAAGTGTTAATCGGACTCTTCATCGGTGGCATCATTCCATTCATCATCGCGTCGATCACGATGACCGCGGTGGGCGATGCGGCGTTCGAAATGATCAAGGAAATTCGCCGTCAGTTTCGCGAAATAGACGGTCTGCTCGAAGGCACAGCGGAGCCCGATACAGCGACTTGCGTCGATATTGCAACGACAGCGGCATTGAAAAAGATGATTGTTCCGGGTGTGATCGCCGTGAGCGCTCCTCCCCTGGTGGGATTTATCATCGGCGCCGAGGCCTTGGGTGGCATGCTGGCTGGTGGCTTGTTGAGCTGTGTTCTGATGGCGTTGATGATGGCAAATGCAGGCGGCGCCTGGGATAACGCCAAAAAGTTCGTAGAAAAGGGTAATCTCGGTGGCAAGGGAACCGACACGCATGCAGCAACCGTGGTCGGCGACACTGTTGGTGATCCTTTCAAGGACACGTCAGGACCTTCGATGAACATCCTGATCAACGTCATGGCAATCGTCAGCCTGGTTATCGCCCCGCTACTTGGTTAACCGGATAACCTGCAAGTAAAATTAAGGGTAGTGCCTGCACTACCCTTTTTTTATATCCCCGCTGGGTAAATGTTTTTTCTGGTTTTTTACGCTATTCTGCAAAACCCGTAATCGGTCGGAAGTGAAGTGATCACTACACCAACATACCGAATGAACCCATAACCAGAATCACGTGGAAGCAAAAACATGAGTTCCAAGAATGCATTTTACGCACAGTCCGGCGGTGTAACGTCAGTCATAAATGCCAGCGCCTGTGGCGTTATCGAAACCTGTCGTCAGAACGGCGATAAAGTCGGCAAGGTATTTGCCGGTCGCAACGGTATCATCGGAGCATTGTCTGAAGAGTTGATCGATACCTCACGCGAAACCGATGCCGATATTGCGGCGCTGAAAAAAACTCCCTCGGGTGCTTTCGGCTCTTGCCGCTTCAAGCTTAAAAGCCTGGAACAGAACCGCCGTGAATACGAACGCCTGATCGAAGTGTTCAAGGCACATGATATCGGTTACTTCTTTTATAACGGTGGCGGAGACTCGGCCGACACCTGCTTCAAGGTTTCGCAGCTCTCTGAAACCATGGGTTTCCCGGTGCAGGCGATACATATACCTAAAACCGTGGATAACGATTTACCGATCACCGACAATTGCCCGGGGTTTGGATCAGTCGCCAAGTACATCGCAGTTTCTGCACTCGAGGCTTCCTTCGATGTTAAATCGATGGCCAAGACTTCAACCAAGGTATTCATTCTCGAAGTCATGGGGCGCCATGCGGGATGGATCGCTGCCGCAGGTGGCTTGATCGAAGACTACGGAATCCCGGTATTGCTGCTGTTTCCTGAAGTGGACTTCGATCACGACAAGTTCGTAAAGGCGGTGCAGGCCAAGGTCGAAACTCACGGTTATTGCACGGTCGTGGTTTCCGAGGGTGCGCGTAACGCGGACGGCAGCTTCCTGGCCGAGCAGGGTACCCGGGACGCTTTCGGGCATGCGCAGCTCGGTGGCGTCGCCCCGGTCGTTGCCAACATGGTTAAGCAGGCGCTTGGTTACAAGTTCCATTGGGCCGTGGCCGACTACCTGCAGCGCGCGGCACGTCACATCGCCTCTGCCAGTGACCTCGAACAGGCATATGCATTGGGCCAGGCCGGCGTGGAAATGGCGCTGGCGGGGAAGAATGCAATCATGCCAACCATCGAACGGATTTCGAACAATCCCTATCAATGGCAGGTCGGTAGCGCAGCACTTGCTGACGTCGCTAATGTCGAGAAAACCATGCCACTCGACTTTATCAGCGAGGACGGTTTCGGAATAACCCAAAAATGTCGCGACTATCTCTACCCGCTGATCCAGGGTGAAGCTTATCCCGACTACGATGAACGCGGCATGCCAAGTTACGTGGTACTAAAAAACGAACTGGCGGATAAAAAACTCGATGATTTCGATCTCTAATACATACGATCGGATTTACCGAATGACGACTTACTCGCCTGTAAAATAGTACTTGTTTAGTTATAATCTCCACCCCTTTCGCCGAGTGACATTATCATGATCCTGGACCGGGTTAACAGCGGTAGCAACATACCCGATGACGTCAACGTCATAATCGAGATTCCGTCGCACAGCGATCCGGTCAAGTATGAGGTCGATAAAGACACCGGCGCAATGTTTGTTGATCGTTTTATGGGAACGTCAATGCATTACCCCTGTAACTACGGTTATATCCCGCAAACCCTGTCCGAGGATGGAGATCCAGCCGACGTATTGGTGGTAACACCGATCCCGGTAATCAGTGGCTCGGTAATCCAGGTCAGGCCGCTTGGCATGCTATGCATGACCGACGAAGCTGGCAAGGATTCGAAGATCATCGCAGTGCCAATCGATAAGCTTTCGAACCTGTATTCGGGTATGAACAGCGTTCACGACCTGCCCAGGTCTCTGCTCGATTCGATCGCGCACTTCTTCGATCACTACAAGGACCTGGAGGCCGGGAAGTGGGTCGAGATCGACGGCTGGGTCGATGCCGACGCAGCCAAGCAGGAAATCCTCGACTCCATCGAACGCTACAACGCCGAATCCAAGTAGTCGCTTCGCCCTTCATCGCAAGCTTAATAAACGACCTTCGATCGGTGCGGCTACCGTTCCATTCCGATCAAAGGCAACCGAGGAGGCTCCTTGCGACTGACTGGGTCGGTCCGACGCATCGGGCCTGCGGCTTCCCGAAGAAGCGCTGATTTTAAAGGGCAAGGCGAGACCCGGGACGCCGGACCGCGACATCCATGTCTCGACTCGCCACAGCCGATGTGTCGGACCACCGCATCCCTGCGGCCTGACCCTTCAAAATCAACGCTTTTTTCGGCACCCAGCCTTTACGTCACAAGGAGCCTCCTCGGTTGCCTTCCAAGTTTTTTACCAATATTCGGGAATAGGATTCGAAAACTGTTTTACAGCAGCTGAAATTACTGAGGTGTGGTCACCGGAAGCTCTTTTCAGAACGCTGCGCAACAGGGATGTTGCGCGCGAGCCTACATGGATGTATTTACGGCGATTCTGAAAAGAGCTTCCGGTGGCCGCACCGCTCGAAGGGTCATTTGTGAGGCATTTACTCTTTGCCGAAGAGCATGGCGCGCTCATCGAAGCCGACTTCGGTGACGGCGCGTAATTCGGTGTAGTCGATATGGCAGATGCAGTTTCGGCCCGATTGCTTGGCTTCGTACAGGTACTTATCGACCGAATCGACGAAATCAACCAGGTCGAGGATGCTGGTTTTCATGTAAACACTGGCACCCATACTCGCGGTTAAATTAATTTCACCTTCGTCTATCGTTATCGGGCTATTGGCGATTTGCTCTCGGATCCGGTCCGCTACCTTGACCGCGAGATTCAGGTGGGTCTCCGGAAAAATCATCGCGAACTCTTCGCCACCGTAGCGGAAAACAATATCTGTCGTCCGTACCTCGTTCTTCAGTATATTCGCCAAATGCTTGA
>Ga0224508_10000326_pt1 | contig 47841 bp, 44 predicted proteins | sample SF_Jan12_sed_USG_4_FD_170157 | JGI IMG/M metagenome (GOLD analysis project Ga0224508, IMG submission 170157) | Sediment microbial communities from San Francisco Bay, California, United States - SF_Jan12_sed_USGS_21 | ecosystem: Environmental > Aquatic > Marine > Sediment | place: USA... | reverse complement strand
ATCGATTGCGCGCCCGGGTACATCTGCGAGCTGGGCGAGTGCATCCCGCAACACCCGTTCTGCGAGAATGACTACGACTGCCCGATCGGCTGGATTTGCCGGGAAGGCATTTTGGGAGCGCCGCAGCGGGAAGGCGTCTGCGAACCATGTGGCTGCCCCGAGATCTACTCTCCCGTCTGCGGCGTAGACGGACAGACGTATGGCAATGCCTGCGAGGCCCGTTGTGCGCATGTTCGCGTCGCGTACGATGGCGAGTGTAAGAACGATTGTCCCGTCGAGACGCACATCCGAAACTTCCAAGGTGAGTGCGTGCCAAAGTGCTACGGGCCGGAGCAGTGCGGCGACGAGCAACACTGCAACGCCCCGGAAGTGTGCAGACAGGATCCGGCTTGCCCGGAGTGCGACGTCTGCGTTGGCTGGTGTGTTCCACCGGCCGGTGACTGCCGAACCAACGGTTGTGAAGCGGGCTGGACCTGCGACTACTGCCCGACGCCGGACGGGCAGGCGGAGTGGATCTGCCTTCCGCCGAACGCGGGGGCTTGCCTGCCTCCCGACGAATGCCGCCCGACCGGCTGCAACGGTGAGATCTGTGCGAACCAAGACGTGGCGTCTCCTTGTGTCGCGTTGCCCGAGTTCGCTTGTTACCGAGAGGTTGGTGTTTGTGAAATCCAGCCCTGGGGACAGTGCGGCTGGACTCCAACCCCCGAGCTCGACGAGTGCCTTTCGCAGTTCGATTGCCGCGCCACCGGCTGCGGCGACGGTGAGTACTGCGGGTACTGCTGGGTCAGCTGGGAGTGCCTCCCAGAGGGCGCCGTCTGCTGAAGACTTGACGTATCGTACTTCGAACCGCCTGCCTGACGGTCTCACCATCATCGTCAGGCGGGCGGCGCGATTTCGACCACCGTGGTCACCGAGTTTGCAATGAAGCAGTGCTTGTGGGCATTCGCGTGAAGCGCATCGAGCTGCTCCTGGTTGGGCGGTTCGCTTCCCCAGGCGATGTTTGGATGGAGGACGACACGCGTGATTGCCATTCGCTTCTCTGCGTTCCGTTCCATGATGCCGACCGCGTCATCCGTGTATTCGTCGATGACGAAACCATCGCGTGCCGCCAGCGCGAGAAACGTCAGCATGTGGCAACTCGATAGGGCGGCGACGAACGCTCGCTCTGGGTCGACGAGCGCTGGGTTCCCAAGGTATTGAGGCGCCGCCGAGGCTCCAATCTCGCTTCCCCCGTCGAACTTCCAAACGTGGTCGCGCGTGTACTCCTTGTGCGTAAACGCGGTCCCCTGGCGATTCCAACGAATCCCTGCCCTGTGCTCTGACATTGACATGGGACACTCTCTACCCCTTCAACCCCCCGAAATCACGGCCTTTCTCAGCGAAAGATCGCAGCGCCTATTCTCTGGATCCAACCCATCGGAAGGATGCGACGCTGCGATCTTGACGCCAGAACCTCTGTGGTTTCGGCGAGATAGAGGGGTGGAGAGTGTCCCCGTTTAGCCGCCGCTGCCGGGGTTTACGTAGGCGGGTGAGGTCTCGTCGGTGAGGCGGTTTTGCAGAAAGCCTTCCGGAAGGGAGACTTTTTGGCGACCGGCGGTCTTGCCGCGGGGGACTCGCATGGCGTCTGGGGGGAAGGGTTCCGCTCGGTCGCCCGCACGGAGGACCGCGCTGAGCTCGCTGAGGGTGGTGACGCGCATCAAGCGCGCCCGGAGCTTGGCGCTGCCTCGAAATCCCTTCGTGTACCAGCTGCTGTGCCGCCGGAACATGCGCATCGCCGGGGCTTCCCCCGCCCACTCACTCAAGAGCGTAGCGTGTTCGATCGCAATCTCGGCGACTTCGCCAAAGGTGGGCGGGTTCTGCGGTTCACGCCCTTCAAACACGTCCGCCAGATCCCGGAACAGCCAGGGCCGACCGAGACATCCTCGGCCGATCACCACGCCGTCGCAGCCGGTGTTGCGCATCATGCGGAGCGCGTCGTGGGCTTCCCAGATGTCCCCGTTGCCGAGCACCGGAATCGTGCGGACGTGCTTCTTCAACCGTGCGATTGCGTCCCACTGTGCTTCGCCGTCGTAGAGCTGCGCAGCCGTGCGAGCGTGCAGGGCGACGGCTGCACAACCTTCTTGTTCCGCGATACGGCCTGCATCCTCATAGGTGACCAGAGTCTCGTCAATGCCTATGCGAAACTTGATCGTGATGGGGATCTCGCCGGCGTTCTGCACCGCAGCTTGGACGATCTTTGCTAGCAGCCGCGGCTTCGCAGGAATCGCAGAGCCACCTCCCCTTCGGGTGACCTTCGGGACGGGGCAACCGAAGTTCATGTCGATGTGGTCCACGCGCCCTTCACCCACGAGCCATTTGACCGCTTCGCCCACGTAGTGCGGGTCGACTCCATACAGCTGAAGGCTTCTCGGCGATTCATTTTCACCGAATTCGGCGAGCATCAGCGTCTTGGCCCGGCCTTCGACCAAAGGCCGGGCGGTCACCATTTCGCTGACATACAACCCCGCACCAAACCGCCGGCAGATCATGCGGAACGGCCAGTTCGTCACGCCCGCCATGGGGGCCAGGACGACCGGAGGCCATACCGATAGCGGGCCGATATCGATGGCTGCAAACTCGCGCTGACGCCCCAATGGCACATCGCGATTCAGCTCGCTCTTGTACACCTTCTCCATGGCGGCATTGGTCCTTCGGAGGGGGACGGTCTCCGTTCTGCTGTCAGTTCACTACGGCAAGACGACGCTGCCCGTTGGTTCGAAGGAGCTTCATGCGCCAGTCGACGCCAATCAGCTCCCCGGGCTCCAATGGCAGCCAGATGTTTTCACCCATGATCGTTTCGCTCGAGAAGATGAGGTGGTTCACGTAGCCGCTCTCGGATGGCGCTTCGCACTCGGACGAAAGGCTGGGGCAAGTGTCGCGATCGGCGCAGCGCGTCTTGTAGGTCGACCAGTAGAGCTCCTTACCACCTTCAGCCGCGACCATGGTCGTTCCGTCTGTCACGATCACGGTTAGCAATGATGGCTCCTTTTTGGGATCGATGTCGCAAATCGAGCGCACGTGCTCGAGCGTCGATTGAAGCGCCATCGAAGTCTCTTCGACTCCAATGCGACCGTGCAGCGGACCGTGCTGCGAGAGATGAGTCAGAAACAAGAAGAACAAAACCTCACTGTCGGTATCGCCGAGGATGTATCGCCGGAGCATGGGTGCGATGCGCTCGATGAGCTCCGGCCGGTGCTTGGCAAAATCTTGAATGTCACCGTTGTGCGCGAGGATCCACTTGCCGTACTGAAACGGGTGGCAGTTCAGCACGGAGAGCTCGCCATTGGTCGCGCGCCGCACGTGCGCCAGCACGGTTTCGGAGGCGACGATGCCGCTCACGCGATGGAAAAGGGCGTCGTCGAGGGCCGTTGCCGGGCTCCGGGTGATGTGAGGGGAGCCGTCGACGTAGAATGCCACGCCCCAACCGTCGCGGTGATCGTTGCTCTGAGCGCCGAGCGCGTTGTCGGCGTCCATCAATGAACGGTGCACCTGGCTCTGAATCACGCTGCGAAACCCGAATAACCGACACATGGCTCCATCATTTTGACACGAACCGTGCCGCGATGCCCCCTCCGCTGTTCAGAACGCGGGCCGGGTGTTAAGGTGCGCGCCCGTGAAGCGATTTAGGCGACTTTTCATCGCGAACCGAGGCGAGGTTGCCGCTCGCATTGCACGGACTTGCGACCGGCTTGCCATCACACCGGTCTTTGGCGTCTCCGAGGCCGACCGCGACGCACCGTACCTGCGCGGCTGCGAGTCCGTTCTACTCGGACCGGCGAGGTCGAGCGAGAGCTACCTCGCTAGGGAGCGCATCGTCCAAGCTGCCGTTCAGACCCGGTGCAGCGCACTTCACCCAGGCTGGGGATTTCTCGCCGAGGATCCACTGTTCGCGTCCCTGTGCGAAGCACACGGCGTGACCTTCATCGGTCCGCCGCCCGCAGTGATGCAAAAGCTCGGTCGCAAGACCCCCGCCAAGGCTTCTATGGCGGCTGCGGGGTTGAAATTGATTCCCGGAAGCGACGGCGTGGTGCACGGCGTCGAGCAGGCTCGCGAGGTTGCGAATGCCATCGGATTCCCCGTCTTGCTGAAGGCCGAGAGCGGCGGTGGCGGTCGAGGCATGCGCATCGTCCGCAAAGCGAGCGAAATGAAAGCGGCTTATGATTCGGCGCAGTCCGAGTCGCTCGCGTGCTTCGCCGATGGCCGGCTCTATCTCGAAAAGCTAATCGAAGGTGGGCGCCACATCGAGATCCAACTGCTTGCCGACAAGTACGGAAAGGTCGTGCACATGGGGGAGCGGGACTGCTCGGTGCAACGGAACCACCAGAAGCTCATCGAAGAGTCGCCGGCCACGGTCTTGAATGACGCCGAGCGCGAGCAGACGCTTGCTGCCGCCGTGCGCGCCACCTCTGCGATCGGGTACGTCGGCGCAGGCACGATGGAGTTTCTTCTCGATGAGGGCGGTGAGCTTCGTTTCATGGAGATGAACGCGCGCCTTCAAGTGGAGCATCCGGTCTCGGAGATGCGAACGGACATCGATCTCGTCGAGGCGCAGATTCGTATCGCGACGGGCGAGCCGCTCTGGTTCTCGCAGGAAGACATCCGTCTCCGCGGTCATGCAATCGAGTGCCGAATCAACGCGGAGGACCCCGAGAGCGGATTTGCTCCGAGCCCCGGCGTCATCGACCGATGGGAGGTCGCGCTCTGCGGGGATGAGCATGTACGAGTCGATACCCATGTCGAGTCTGGCTACGAGGTTCCACCCCACTACGATAGTTTGATTTGCAAGGTGATCGCATGGGGTCAAGACCGAGATGCCGCGTGCGATCGTCTTACCGAAGCGCTGCAGAGCCTTCGCTGCGACGGGATCTCCACCACGACCCCAATGCATCTCGCGGTCCTGAGCTCGAAAGAGTTCCGGGAGAATCGGTACGACACGAGCGCCGTGCCAGGTTGGGAGAGCTGATGGCACGGGTTCCGGTAGTTCCAATTGGCAAGGCGCGTGAGGCGATCGTTGATAAGGCGTCCTACGAGCGCGAACAGGCCGGTCATGAGCCACTGCAGTCGCGTCTCGATGAGCGTCGCGCCGAGGTCCAGGCGGGCTGGGGGGACAAGTACGTCGCTCGGGTTCACGAAAAGGACAAGCTCACCACGCGCGAGCGGCTCGAACGATTGAAGGACAGCGGCTCGGCGATGTTCGAGGTCGGCACGTTCGTCAACTACGGCGTCGACTTCGACGGACTCCGCTCCCCCGCGGCCGGCGTCATCACGGCATTTATTCGGGTCGAGGGCCGTTGGTGCGTCGTCATCGCCAACGACAATACGGTGGCGTCCGGCGCATGGTGGCCAAAGACCCCGGAAAAGATCCAACGCGCTCAAGAGATGGCTCGTCGTCTTCGTTTGCCGGCGCTCTACCTCGTCGATTGCAGCGGGCTGTACTTGCCGGAGCAGCGTCGGAGCTTCGCAGGCGCAACGGGGGCCGGCCACATCTTCAAAATGAATAGCCTTCTTTCGGCTGAAGGCGTACCGCAGATTGCGGGCGTGTTCGGAGACTGCATCGCCGGCGGGGGGTACATGCCGATCATCAGCGATCGCGTGTACATGACCGAGCAAGCTTACATGGTCATCGCCGGCGCCGCTCTGATCAAGGGCGCAAAGAGCCAACACATCACCTCGCTAGACATCGGCGGTCCCGAGGTGCACGTGCACCAATCCGGCTGCGCCGACGAACGCGTTCCGGACGACGTCACTCTGATCGACTGTCTGCGCCGGGAAGTTGCACGGCTCCCAAGCTCGGGCGCGGCATTCTATCGAGGCGGCGTGGGATCGATGGAGCCCGCCTACTCACCGGCAGAGCTTCCTGGCTTGGTTCCGGTCGACCACCGTCAGGCCTACGACGCAACCGAAATCCTCGCACGCCTTTGCGATCAAAGCCTCTTTTGGGAGGTGTTGCCGTCGGTGGGCCGGGAGATGATCTGCGGCGTCGCTCGCGTCGGCGGTTTGTACGCGGGGTTCGTCCTCAACCGGCAGGGATTGATCGACGACCCTGAGGCGAGCGACGAGCAGCGCCCCGCAGGCATTCTCTATCGGCAAGGGATCGCCAAGATCAGCGCGTTCAGCAGGGCGTGCAACAGCGATGGCATTCCGCTGATATGGCTTCAGGACATCAGCGGCTTCGACATCGGCGCCGAGGCCGAGCGCCACGGGCTTCTCGCCTACGGCTCTAATCTCATCTACACCAACAGCACCAACGAGACGCCGATGTTCACGGTGCTGCTACGGAAAGCATCCGGGGCTGGCTACTATGCGATGGCGGGGCTTCCCTACGATCCCGTCGTGCAGCTTTCGACCCCCATCTCTCGACTCAGTGTCATGGAGGGTCGCACGCTCGCGATCGCTTCGTACAACAGCAAGCTCGACGACGACTTCGAGATCGTCACGACCGACCCAGAGGACCGCGAAAGGATCGAAAAGCGCATGGCCGAGGTCGAAGCGCGAATCGAAGCGGACATGGATCCCTATGTGGCCGCCAGACAAATGGACACCGATGAGATTGTGCGTCTGGACGAGCTTCGCGATTGGCTGAAGGTTTTGGTGGAGATGAGTTATCAGGGAGTCGGCTACCGCCGAGTCAAGAACCCACGAATTTGGAGCCTGCACGACCTCGACGTCTTGATGAACGGAGGACCTGCATGAACGAGGGGGTTTACGTTCTGCGCGTCCGCGCGATGGACCGCGACGGTAGTGAGCTCTTGTCGCCTAGCGTTGGGGTATTCATGCCCAGGGTTACTGAGGGCGACGTCGTTGCTTCTGGGCAATCGATTGGGATGATCGAAGTGCTTGGCGTGCGGCGCGAGCTTCTCGTTCCGGCGGGTGTCGAGGGGCGAGTGGCCGACCGTATCGGTGGCGGCCGTGCGCGCGTCGCCGTTCAGTATGACGACGCTTTGCTCTCGATCTCGACGACGTCGATGGTAAACCTGAGCGACGCAGACTCTTCCGAGACGGGGGATCCGGACGGTGCGCTCGCATTCACCGCGCCGATGAGTGGCCGCTTTTACAGCCGACCATCTCCGACCGAGCCGCCGTTCGTATCGGCAGGTGACGTCGTGCAGCGCGGCCAAACGCTTGGTCTGCTCGAGGTCATGAAGACTTTTAACCGCTTGGTGTACCAGGGTGACGCCTTGCCGGAGTCAGCGCAGGTGGAAAAGGTCGTACCAAATGAGGGCGACGATGTGGTTCGGGGCGATGTCATCTTGGCGCTGCGATCTTTGGCCGAGACTTGAAGTGATTTCGGAGGCTTGTGTGGGTGGAGAGTGTCCCCAGCTCGGTGACCGGGCACTGTTTCCCAGGCTCGAAGGGGTTGCATATCTCGCCCACGCGGCGATTTCGCCACTCTCCGCGCCGGTCTGCGAACGCATTCGAGAAGTGACGGAGGACTACGCCTGCGGCGGGATGGCGGGCTTCGTACGCTGGGCGCCGCGGCTCGCGCAAGTCCGGCACGATCTTGCAACCCTGATCTCGGCAAGTCCTACTGAAGTCGCGATCGTGGCCAACACCACGCAGGGCGTCATCGACGTCGCATTCGGACTGCCCTGGCGCAGGGGCGATCGCGTCGTCCTATTCGACGGCGAGTTCCCGGCCAATGTGACGCCCTGGCAACAGGCTGCCGAGGAGTTTGGCCTGGAGCTTTTGTGGTCGTCGCTCGACGACTTTCACCGCTCCGTCGATGAGGGTCTGGTTGCGCTCGAACGGGTCTTGCAGCGGGGGGTCCGACTCGTCGCGGTGAGTGCTGTGCAATACAAGACGGGGCTTCGGATGCCGCTCGCCGAAATGGCCGCGCTCTGCCACAAGTACGACGCGGAGATTTTCGTCGACGCGATTCAAGCGCTCGGGGCAACTCCGGTCGACGTGTCCTGGGGCATCGACTACCTCAGCTCAGGCAGCCACAAGCACCTGATGGGGGCCGAGGGAACAGGCTTCTTGTACGTGGCCGAACGCTGCGCAGCCGCGATGAAACCGCGGCTTGCAGGTTGGCTGGGTCATGAGGATCCCGTTGCCTTTTTGGTCAGCGACGAGCCGCAGCTGCGCTACGACAATCCGCTCAAGCGAGGCGCACCGGCGCTCGAAACTGGCACCAGCAACGTCATCGGGCTTGCTGCGCTCGGCGCGTCGCTGGAGCTGCTCGGCCAGCTGGGCGTACCGGCCATCCACGAACACGTCGATGCTTACCTCGAAGCGCTCGAATCGGGTCTCGTTGGGAGAGGGTTTCAAAGTCATCGGGCCACGGCGCCCGCGTTTCGCTCCACGCTGCTCGGCATGACGGTGCCGGCCGACGTCCGCCTGTCCAAGCTCGCCGCAGCCCTTCGCGATCGTGGCGTCGTCGTCAACACACCGGACGGCCTGATGCGCTTCGCGCCGCACTGGCCGAACGCTCACGATGAAGTCCCCCGCGTCCTCGACGCCGTAGACCAGGCGCTGGCCGAGCTTCGCGCTTGAGCCTAGGCTCGCGAAATGGTTCGCAAGATGGTTCGCCAAAGCGATCGGAGTTTCTGGATCTTCAACGCCCTCGTTTCCAGCTCCGCCGTCGGATTTCTCGGCTGGCTCCTGCTCGTTCGAGAAGGCGGTGGCGTCCACGCGGACCTGAGCTTCATGCCGGGCATCAATGCTGCGCTCAACGCGACATCGGCCAGCCTGCTCGTTGGGGGGTTCGTCGCGATTCGAAACGGCCGACGCGAGATTCACAAGCGGCTCATGGTTTCGGCGTTTGCCGCCTCCGCCGTCTTTCTCGTGGGCTACGTCTTCTATCACTACGCACACGGCGATACGCCATACCAGGGCGAAGGCACGATTCGAATCGCGTATTTCACGATCCTGATCAGCCACGTGCTCTTGTCGATCGTGATGCTTCCGATGATCCTGACGACGTTCTTCTTGGCGGCGCGAGAGCGCTTCGCGGCACACAAGCGGCTGGCCAGGTGGACCCTGCCCATCTGGCTCTACGTCTCGGTCACCGGCGTCGTGATCTACTTCATGCTTCGCTGATCCCGTAAAGCCGACTTGTGTCGGCCACGGGGCTTCGCTGGCGCTGGCGCTGACCCCGATCTTGCTCAACACTCTCCCCGCAGGAGGGCCTCGATGGGAATCATCTCGTGGATCGTGTTCGGATTGCTTGCGGGCATTCTCGCCAAGTTCGTCATGCCGGGCGACGACGGTGGCGGCTTCATCCGGACGACCGCCCTCGGTGTCGCAGGCGCGTTGGTCGGCGGCTTCATCGGCACGCAGCTGGGTTTTGGCGACGTGACGGGTTTCAACGTCCGGAGCTTCGCTATCGCGATCGCAGGCTCGGTAGCGCTCTTGTGGGTCTACCGACAAGTCAAGAAGAACTAGGCGCGTCTCAACCGCTGCACGGCCATCAACCCCTCGACGATCATCCACAGAAGCAACACGAGCAGAAGTGATGCCAGTGCGGTGAGTGGTGCGTTGCCTTCGGCGAGGAACTGCTGGAGCTTCGTGATCAGCGCGAGGCCTGCCACCGGCATGACAAGGAGCATCGGAATTACAAGCGGCCAAACCGGACGCCTCCGCGCGAAGAAGTAGAGCGAAAGCGTCATCAGTGTGAGGGCGGCCAGCAACTGGTTGCTTGCTCCAAAGATGGGCCAGAGAACCCATCCGACCGCCTTGGCCTGGCCGGTTGCGGGGTCTGGGGTTTCGGCAAGTGCCAAGTACATCGCCGGAACGACCGCGATGACGGTCGCGATGTAGCGATTGGTGAGCGGCTTGATTCGAAGCGCGTCGCCGAGCTCGCCGAGGATGAAACGTTGGATGCGTGTCGCCGTGTCGAGCGAGGTCGCCGCAAACGCGATCACCAAAACGGCCATCAGCGTGCGCGCGAGCTCCGGCGACAAACCCACCGCTTCGAGAAATGCTCCGCCGCCGAGGACGAATGCAGCCGCCTTGTTGCCACCGGCATGTGCCCAGCTGTCGTAGTAGACCGCCCAGCTCAGATCATCGACGACTCCTTGGCCAGGGAGGGCGCACGCGCCGACCAGACCAATCCCGGCAACCGCCGCGAGGGTGGAGGCGAGGGCGAGCGACCCTTCGCCGAGCATGGCGCCGTAGCCGATGAGCCGAGAGTCCGGTAGGCGGTCGAGCTGCTTCGACGTGGTCCCGGACGAGACGAGGCCGTGAAAACCGCTAATGGCGCCGCAGGCAATGGTCACGAACAAGATCGGGAAGATCGACGGCGCGCCGGCCTCTGCCGTCCGGTACATGGGCGCATCGAAGCTCGGGTGCGCGATCAAAACGCCGAGAAACAACAGGCCGAGGCCGACGAAGAGCTGGTGACTGTTGATGTAATCGCGAGGTTGCAGAAGCAGCCAGACCGGCAAGAGACTCGCAATTGCGGAATACACCAGCAGAAAGAAGATCCAGCCCGTGGTGACCGCGTGCTTGTCGAAGCCCATCGCGACGAAGTCGACGGGTACCTCGGTTCCGACCCAGACGAAGAAATAGAGCACGGCGAGGGCGATCAGGGACGGCCAGAGGATCTTCGCCTGCCGCTTGTAGACCAACCAGCCGATCACCACGGCGACTACAATTTGAATATTGATCGGTATGACGCTCGTCGGCTGGCTGACGAAGAGTCCGGCGATCGCCATCGAAAATACGGCGAGAACGAGCCAAATCAGCACCAGCACGAAGCACATGAACAAGATGCGGGCCCGGTTGCTGATCGTTTTCGCCGTGATCTCCGCAATCGAGCGGCCCTTTTCCCGCACGCTGGCGACCAGTGCGCCGAAGTCGTGTGCGGCGCCCATGAAGATGGTACCCAAGACGACCCAGGCGAGCGCGGGACCCCAGCCCCAGTACGCTGCCACACATGGACCGATGATCGGCGCCGCTCCTGCAATCGAGGTGAAGTGGTGGCCGAAGAGCACTGCGCGCTGCGTGGGCACGAAATCGACGCCGTCGTTGAGCTCGTGCGCGGGCGTGACGAGGTCCTCTTGGTCTTCAAAGACGCGCTTACCCAGAAATCGCGCATAGAATCGATACGCGATCAGGAATGCACCCAGGATCAAAGCTGCGGCCACGGCTGCCATTCGTCGCGTTGGTGGGCTTTTTTCAGGTTTTGGTCAAGTACAATCCCGCTTTCCTTTGGGACGAAAAACGCTAAGGTCCCGGCATGAGTGGGACCTTCCGACCGCACGGCGTGTGGACCGCCCTGACGACTCCGTTTTCAGCGGACAAGCAGGTCGATTACGACTCGTTGCGTCGGCTCATCGAATTCCAGATACAAGAAGGCGCAGACGGCGTCCTCCCATGCGGCACGACAGGCGAGTCGCCGACCCTTTCCTGGCAGGAGCACGATGCCGTCGTCGACGCAGCGGTGCGGGCCGTCGACGGGCGTGCGGGCGTCTTGGCGGGCACGGGTAGCAACAACACGGACGAAGCGATTCGCGCATCGACCCAAGCGAAGAAAGCCGGTGCCACCGCGGTGCTCCTCGTGGATTGCTACTACAACGGCCCTTCGAGCCTCGAGCTGCGCACCGAGTACTACGAGCCGATTCTGGAGGGCGTTCCCGACATCCCGGTTGTCCCCTACATCATTCCGGGGCGCAGCGGCTGCGCGCTTTCCGCCGCCGACCTCGCGATCTTGCACCTAAACGACCCGCAGCGGGTGCCCGCGGTCAAGGAGGCGACGGGCGACGCCGATCGCATGCGCTTGGACCGCAAGCTCGCAGGGTCTGCTCTGAGCATCCTGTCGGGCGATGATGACCTCACGCTCATGATGATGCGCGACGACGAGATCCGAGGCTCCGGCGTGATCAGCGTACTTTCGAACATCGTGCCCGGCGCCATCGCTTCCATGGTGCGCTCCCAGGTGGCCGGGGACGGCGAGGAAACGGATCGGCTTGCCGCAGCGCTTGCGCCCGTGCTCAGGCTCGTGACGTGTTCGGTCACCTCCGTGCGGACCCTCCCGAACGGGCAAAGTGCCGAGGTCACCGACAAGTTTCGAAATCCGGTGCCGCTCAAGACGATGATGGCGGGGCTCGGGATGATCTCCCCAACCAAGCGCCCACCGCTCGGGCGCATGAGCGCGACCGCGGTCACACATTGCAGGGACGCGTTGCGCCAAGTTCACGCCGCCGATCCAGGGATTCTCGGTCCGATCGAAGAGGCGTTCGACGTACGCATCGATCAGCGACTCGGGGACGACGCGAAATGGTCGGCGCTCGCCCGTTGAGGGGACCGTGTACAAAGCCCTGATTCGTCCGCTGCTGTATCTCTTGCCCGCAGAGGCCGCTCATCATGTGGCGTTTGGCTGCCTGCGTTTGCTTGCTGTGATTCCTGGTGTGGTCGCCTTGATGCGGCGCGTTTTTCACCAGGGCGACGATTCAGCGCATGTTCGGGCGCTCGGGCTCGACTTTCCGAATCCAATCGGCTTGGCCGCAGGCTTCGACAAAGATGCGGTCGGCTACGAGGCGCTGGGTGCGATGGGATTCGGCTTCGTCGAGGTAGGAACGCTCACGGGACAGGCGCAGCCAGGAAACCCGAAGCCACGCGTGTTCCGGCTTACGAAAGACCGCGCACTGGTCAACCGCATGGGCTTCAACAACCGCGGCTCGGCAGACGCCGTGGCGCGTCTGCAGCGGCCCCACCAGACGATTGTGGGCGTCAACATCGGCAAAACGAAGGTAATCCCCGAAGAGCAGGCGATCGGCGACTATGTCGCCAGCGCCAAGAGGGTCGGCCCGCATGCCGACTACGTCGTAGTGAACGTGAGCTCGCCCAACACGCCGGGCCTACGCAGCCTCCAGGCCACCGAAAAGCTTCGCCCCTTGCTCGTCGCAGTTCATGAAGCACTTAATGAAGTGTCTCCGGACAGGCCCGTACCGTTGCTCGTCAAAATCGCCCCCGACTTGGCCGACGAGGACGTCGACGCCGTTGCGGACCTCGCGCTCGATCTGGGTCTCGACGGTATCGTCGCTACCAACACGACGATTTCGCGAGACGGTCTCGCCAGCTCCGCGGACGACGTCGAACGCTGCGGCACCGGAGGGCTGAGCGGTCCGCCATTGCGGGAGCGCTCGATGGAGGTGCTCCAGCGATTGCGCGCCAGAGTGGGCGAGGAAATGGTCCTGATCTCCGTCGGTGGAATCGAAACCCCCGAACAGGCCCGAGAAAGGCTCGAGGCCGGAGCCACCCTAGTGCAGGTCTACACGGCGTTCGTCTACGAGGGCCCGTGGTTGCCGAGTCGGTTGGCGAAGGGGATTGCGGGGCAGTGACACTGTCAGGGCTAGTCGGCTGCGTCCACGACCGCGGCCGCAATCGAGTCCGACCAGACGTTCACGGTCGTTCGAAGCATGTCGAGGATCCGGTCGACCGCGAGGATTAGAGCGACTGCGCTGGTGGGCAGTCCTACCGCGTTTAGGACGACGACCATCATGACCATCCCGGCGTGCGGAATGCCTGCTGCGCCGATGCTTGCGAGCAAGGCCGTCAATGCGACCAGACCCTGCTGTGTCATCGTCAGGTCAATCCCGTACACCTGGGCGATGAACAAAACCGCTACGGCTTCGTAAAGTGCGGTGCCGTCCATGTTGATCGTGGCACCGAGCGGCAGAACGAACGAGGTCACCTGCGGCCTCACCCCCGCCTTCTCGACGTTTTCCATCGTAAGCGGGAGGGTGCCGTTGCTCGAGGCCGTGCTGAAAGCGGTCACCAGGGCCGTCAGGAGCTGACGGGCGTACTCGATGGGGGAGCGGCCGGTTCGTAGCTTCAAGATGAGCGGCAGGGTGATCGTCGCGTGGATCAGGAGCGCGATGAAGACCGTGAGCACGTACCAGCCGAGGACTCGAAACGCGGCGGGGCCTTTCCCCGCGGCCGCGTACAAGGTGAACCCGAAGACGCCGATCGGCGCGAACCTGACGACGAAGAGCGTCATCTGCATCATCACGTCGAAGAGGCCGGAGAAGAACCGCCGCACGACGCTTGCGTCTTTCGAGCCTTCGCGGTGTTCTGCGATCCCGATGAAAACGCCGATCAGCAAAGAGAAGAAGATCACCGGCAGCATGTCGCCTTCGGTGGCTGCGGCGAGCGGATTTTTCGGGATCAAGCTCTCGAGCTGTTCCCAAAGGACGACACCGATGCTGCTCGGCGTCTCGGTCAACAGCGGCTTGGCGGCCGCGCCCTTTTCGAGCATGGCAAGCTCGGCACCTTCGCCGGGCCGGATGATGTTCACGACGGCGATGCCCGTGACGATCGCCAGGAAGCTCGTCGTCAGATAAAAACCGATGGCCCGTCCGCCAATCGAGCCCAGCGTGCGCAGGTCCCCCATGCCGGTCACGCCGGTGATGAGCGACGAAACGATCAAGGGGACGACCAGCATCTGCAGGAGCCGGAGGAAGAGATCCCCGATCTTCTTGCCGACAGTGGCCACGTTGCCGACGACGCTCGCATCGACCACGCCCTGGGCGCCCGCCCAGTTCAGGCCCAGCCCGAGGGCGGCGCCTAGACCCATCGCAATCAAGATCCAATGATGGAGTTGCAGTCGCTTCACGGGCGCGCATTATGCGTACGCCCTACTTCGATGTAAAACCAAGACATGACCGACGAGAATCCAGACAAAGGCCCGCTTCTGGAGCTGCGAGGAGCGCTCGATGCCCTCGACCACGAGCTGCTGGATCTGCTGGTACGGCGGATGAACATCGTCGCGGACATCGCCGCGCGCAAGCGTTCGCATCAAGTTCGGATTCGCGACCTCGCGCGCGAACGCCGGGTTCTCGAGGATCGCTGTGCCCGTGCAGACCAGCTCGGGCTCTCCGCCGAGAGCATCGAGTCGATTTGGCGGCAGCTTATGCTCATGAGCCGTGAGCGCCAAGCAGCGCTCCGCACGGAGGTGCCCCTGGACGTCAAGTCGCAGACGGTCGCGATCATCGGCGGCGAGGGGGGGATGGGGAGCTCGCTCCGCACCTTGTTCTCCGATCTTGGACACGAGGTGCTGAGTGCGGACGTCGACACCGAGCTGCGGCCTGCAGATGTCGCGTCGAAGGCCGATGTGGTGATCATCAGCGTGCCGATTCGCGAGACACGTTCGGTCATCGAGGAGCTCGGCCCGCTGGTCCGCAAAGATGCTCTCCTGATGGACGTGACGTCGATCAAAGCCGACCCCGTCGCGGCGATGTTGGCGTCGACCAAAGCGAGCGTCGTAGGCACCCATCCGATGTTCGGCCCGGGCGTCAACACCTACCAAGGGCAAAGGGTGGTGATCTGTCCGGGGCGCGGGGACGCTTGGCTCGATTGGGTTCGGCAAATGTTCAGCGCGCGCGGCCTGGTCATCACCGAAGCGACCCCGGCCGATCACGACTCGATGATGGCGATCGTACAGGTGCTGCACCACTTCAAAACGCAGGTGCTCGGAATGGCATTGAGTCGCGCGGGAGCCACGCTCGAAGAAACGCTTCGCTTCACCTCGCCGGCCTACCTTCTCGAAGCCTACGTGACCGGCCGACATTTCGCTCAGTCGCCGGACCTCTACGGGCCGATCGAGATGTTCAATCCAGATTCCAAGCGGGTGATCGAAGTCTTTCGGGCGGCCGCGGCCGATTTGGCGAAGATCCTTGCAGACGGCGACCAGGACGCCTTCGACCGGGTCTTTGTCGAGGTTCGCGCGTTCTTCGGCGACTTCACCGAGGAAGCGCTCGAACAGAGCGGCTTCCTCATCGACCGCCTGGTGGAGCTGAGCGCCGGCCGCTCGTCGACCTAGCCAGTCGATTGACGCTCATCGCCGCATCTGCGATGCCCTGGCCATGGCGCAAGTTGCGATACACGGAGCAGCGGGCCGCATGGGGCAAAGCATTGCTGCGGTCTTGGCCGACGACCTCGAAGCCAATCTCGTCGCAGCGATGGACCGTGAAGGCTGCGAGCTCATCGGTCGGGACATGGGTGCACTCGCGGGGGCTTCGCCATCGGGGGTCTGCATCACGTCCGATGTCGAGGAGTTTCTGAGCAACGTCGAGGTCGTCATCGACTTCAGCATCCCCTCGGCCACCGCAAAGCTCATGCCGCTTTGCGCCGGACAGCACATTCCCATGGTCATTGGAACGACCGGGCTCGATGCCTCGACCCGGGCCGGCCTCGAGAGGGCGGCGGAGCGCGTGCCGATCGTCTTTGCGCCCAACTACAGCCAAGGCATCAACGCCTTGTATTTCCTCGCGGCACGCGCGACCGAGCTGTTGGGCCCGGCGTTCGATGCCGAGATCGTGGAGATTCACCATCGGCACAAGGTCGACTCGCCCAGCGGTACGGCAGTCCGACTCGCCGAGGTGGTGTCCGCGGCGAAGCAACTCGACCCGGAGCGCGTGGTGAGCCACGGACGAAGCGGCCAGGTCGGCGCCCGGCCCCTCGAGGAGGTCGCTGTGATGGCCCTGCGCGGCGGTGACGTCGTCGGCGAGCACACCCTCTACCTGGTCGGGCAGGGCGAGCGCATCGAGCTGACCCATCGCGCGACCGACCGCTCGATCTTCGCCCGAGGTGCGGTACGTGCGGCGCGCTGGGTCGTGAGCCGCCCGGCCGGCCTGTATGACATGGCGGACGTGATGGGGATCCCCCGGTAGGCGCAGGCGCCAAGGAAATCTGATACGGTGAGGGCGCGTTATGGATTGTCCCCAATGTGGAGCTGAAGTTCCGTCGGACGATGCGTTCTGCGGCAAATGCGGATACGCCCGTCGCGATCAGACCCCGGATCGCCTAGACCAGTCACGCATCCGCGTGCACGAGAGCCCGGACCCTTCGGCCGAAGATGGGCCAAGTCGAACAACGTCTCAGCAACGTGTTCGAAAGCATACGGTGCTAGGGATTCAACCAGGCACCCCACCCGCAGGGGTTCCGACCCCGCCGCCCATTCCATCGCCTCCGCCTACGCCGATTTCATCGACGCACCAAGAGCGACCGCGCGGCCGTACACCTCAAAAGACGATGATCGGCATGCGGCCAGTCGAACCGATCGCTCCAGCTGCCGATCCGGTGCCACCGGGGCAGTTCGATTCGAATCGAGACGCTCCGCCGGACGAAGAACAGGGCGAAGTGTCCGAGGCAGCAGCTCCGAGTCATCGCGTACGGGCTCGCGTCCGTTACGACAGCGCCAACGAGTCGCTCCCCGTGATTCAAAGAAGAGCGAAGGCGCTGCGCGGGCTCGCGGTGCTCGTCGTCCTTGCCGCAGCCTGGCTTGGTTACCGCTATCTAACGTTGAATGGCTAGTACCGTGCCAGAGAGCCCGGCGCTGTGCACCGCCTGCGGCGAGACCAACCCGCCCGAATCGAAGTTCTGCGGTAAGTGCGGAGCGCCTCTCGGCTCTTCTTTACCCAAGCCCGGCGACATCATTGCGGAGCGCTACCGCGTCGTCGCGCCGATCGGGCGTGGCGCGATGGGCACCGTGTATCGAGTCGAGCACACCCAGATCAGCAAGGTGATGGCCATCAAGTTGCTGCATCGAGAGCTTCAGGAGCAACCGGAGAACGTCGCTCGCTTTCATCGCGAAGCGGAGTCGGCATCCCGCCTCAACCACCCCAATACCGTTCATGTATTCGACTTCGGTCGTACGAAGTCCGGCTCTCTCTACCTCGTAATGGAGTACGTGGACGGTGAGGATCTGTCCAAAGTCCTCGAAATGGAAGGGGCGATGCCATTCGGACGCGTGGCCTACCTCTGCGCGCAGGTGGCCGGGTCCGTCTCCGATGCGCATGCCGCTGGGATCGTGCACCGCGACCTCAAGCCGGAGAACATCGTCATCGCCGAGGGCCGCGATGGCGAGACGGCCAAGGTTCTGGACTTTGGGCTGGCCAAGCTCTTCGAAGGCAACATCGGGACGCAGGTGACCAGCAGCGGTACGATCGTTGGGACCCCGTTCTACATGTCGCCCGAGCAGATTCATGGACAGGAGCTCGACGGACGCAGCGACATCTATGCGATGGGAGCGATCATGTACGAGTGCGTCGTTGGCCATCCGCCGTTCGAAGCGCCCAATCCGGTTGGCGTTCTTTCAAAGCACCTGTCGGAACAACCCTTGCGCCCGTCGGCGCGGTCGCCTCTCTCCGTGCCTGCGGAGGCTGACGAGATCATCATGCGCTGTCTCCAGAAGGACCCCGAGCTCCGCTATCAGACCGCAGAAGAGCTCCGCGGGGACTTGGTCGATTACCTCACGACGGTCGGCTCCGGTGATTGGCGTTTGAGCGGAGTAGGCCAAGCGCCATTCGGGAGCGGCTCGCGTCGTGTCGACAAGATCGACTCGATCTTTCGACCCAAGCGAAGGCTCTGGTGGGCGATAGGGGTGCTTCTCCTGGCTGGCGCCGGCGTGCTCGCATGGCAGCTCGCCACCCGGGGGCCCTCGGAAAAGGAGCCCAACCACAATGCAAACATCGCCACACGTTTGCCGGAAGACACTGAAATGGAGGCCTACCTCGGGCAGCGTCTCAGCGAAGAGTCGGGCGACGTCGATCTCTTCGAGGTTCAGTACCTGGGGAACGACCGACGCGCCGCTGAGCTGGAGGTCAGCTCGATCCCCAACATGGACGTCTTGCTCGAGCTCCTGAGGCCGGGCCAGGACGAGCCCCTCATCGTCGCTGACTCTCGGGGCATCGGGGAGGGCGAGCGGCTCCCGAACGTTTCGATCGAGCCCGGCGCGTACCTGATTCGCGTGCGCGAGCAGAGTGTGGAAGGTGAGCTCCCCACCGAGAACGTGTCCGATGCGTATTACGTTCGCTGGAAGCTTCTCGATCAGGATCCGAGCTTCGAGCGCGAGCTCAACGATTCACTGGAGCTGGCCGAGCCCCTCGAGCTCGGTGCGGAGCGGCGCGGCTGGATCGGTTGGCCAGGTGACGTAGACACCTTCTGCTTGAATACCGACGCCAAGGGCGTCATCGCGCAGGTGAGCGCACTGCCGGAGGTCGATCTGGTTCTTCGAGTGGTCGATCGGCGAACCGACCGCAGCGGGAAGTTCGATGACAAGGGCGTGGGGCGCGGCGAAACCAGCAAGACCTGGCGCAATGCCGAAGCCGGCAAGCTCTGTGTCGAAGTTTCGGCCGACCCACGGGAAGAGGGCGGCCGACTCGCGCAGCCGAGCGACACCTACGGCGTGCGGTTCATCACGGCCCCTGGAAACTGAATGCGGATTTCGGACCTCGACTACCGGCTCCCGAGCGAGCTGATCGCGCAGGAGCCGCTTGCGAAGCGAGACGCGTCACGCCTGCTCCTGCTGGACGTGCGCGCCGATGAAGTCGAGGACCGCCTTTTCGTTGAGCTACCCGGCTTGCTCCCGCCGAGCCTGTTCATTTTCAATGACACGAGGGTCTTTCCGGCGCGGCTCCTCGGCAGCAAGGCCACGGGAGGCAAAGTGGAGCTGCTCTTACTCCGGAAGTGCGACGAGCGGACCGACCGTTGGCTGGCGATGGGGCGGTCGTCCAAAGGCCTGCGCGAAGGGATGGAGCTCGAGCTCTGCGACGGCCGGATCGACGCACGGGTCGTTCGTGTGCAGGAGCATGGGGAGCTGGAGGTCGAGCTACGAGCCGAGCGCGAGGTCGACGAGCTGATCGAACAGGCGGGCGAGATTCCCTTGCCGCCCTACATTCGCCGCGCAGCCTCCGATTCGGACCGCATTCGCTATCAGACGGTCTTCGCGAAGACTCGGGGCGCGGTCGCGGCTCCTACGGCGGGCCTTCACTTCACCGAGGGCAGCCTGAGCGCGCTCGAACAGTCCGGGCATCGGACCGCCTACGTGACACTGCACGTTGGCCCCGGCACATTCCGCCCGGTGCAGGCGGACAGCCTCGACGAGCACGAAATGCACGAAGAAGCCTACGCGGTCCCGGAGGCCACCGTGACTGCCATCGCCCGGGCGCGCGCCGAGGGTCGGCCCATCGTCGCGGTGGGCACTACCGTCGTCCGGACGCTCGAGTCCTCGGTCGATGCGCAGGGAAATCCGCTGGCCGGGGTCGGGACGACGCGTCTCTTCATTCGCCCGCCGCATCGGTTTCTAGTCGTCGACCATCTGCTGACGAACTTCCACCTCCCTCGATCGACGCTCCTCGCCTTGGTGATGGCCTTTGCGGGTGTGGACCTCACGCGGCGCGCGTATCGGGAAGCCGCCGAGCGGCGATATCGATTCTACAGTTACGGCGATGCGATGTTGATTCGGAGGGGAACGCGATGAGCCTTCCCTCCGCTGGATTTTCGTTTCAAGTCGATGCGGTTGATGGCGACGCACGCAATGGCCTGCTCGAGACGCCTCGCGCGGCCATTGAAACCCCTGCCTTCATGCCGGTGGGAACTCAGGCGAGCGTCAAAGCGCTGACTCCGGACGAGGTCACCTCGACGGGCGCTCGCATCATCCTCGCGAACACCTATCACCTCTGGCTCCGCCCGGGGGCCGAATCAATCGCGTCTCATGGCGGCGTGGTTGGCTTCATGAACTGGCCGCACGCCCTGCTGACCGACAGCGGCGGCTATCAGGTGTTCTCGCTCGCCCACCATCGAACCATCGACGACGACGGAATCACCTTCCGCTCTCACCTCGACGGCAGCCTTCATCGACTGACACCCGAAGAAGCGATGCGCGTGCAGGCGCTTCTGGGTTCGGACATCGCCATGGTGCTCGACGAGTGTCCCCGAGGTGATGCACCACGAGCCGAGATCGAACGTGCGATGGCGCGGACGACCGATTGGGCGCAGCGATGTCTGCAATCCGAGCCTGCCGAAGGCCAAGCCCGCTTCGGCATCGTGCAAGGCGGAACCGAGCTCGACCTGAGGCTGTCTCATCTGGAGACGATCGCCGCCCTCGACTTCGACGGCGTGGCGCTTGGCGGCTTCTCGGTCGGAGAGCCAACGGTGCGCATGTACGAGCTGCTCGATCGGATCGCCCCGCGGATGCCCAAGGATCGACCCCGCTACCTCATGGGCGTCGGCACCCCGATCGATCTGCTCAAAGCGGTCTCGAGCGGGGTAGATCTGTTCGATTGCGTCCTTCCTACCCGCAACGCGCGCAATGGGCAGGCGCTCACCTGGGGAGGCCGGGTGAATCTCAAACAGGCCAGGCACCGCGACGACCAAAGCGCCCTCGATGCCCGCTGCGATTGCTCTGTCTGCACGACCTATTCGCGCGCGTATTTGCGGCACCTTTTCAAGGCTGACGAAATGCTCGGGCCGCGCTTGCTGTCCCTCCACAACTTGCATTTCTATGGCGCGCTGATGCGCAAAGCGCGCGAAATGATTCGTGTCGGCGAGCTTGGCCCCTGGGTCCAAGCGACGCTCGCACGGATTCACGAGGGGGACGAGGTCGGCGTCCCCGACCCCTGAGCGGCGTCTCTCCGAGATTCCATTGACGACATTCTGCCCGCGCGGTATGGGCCGACCTTCAGGGGTCGACCGCCGGGCCAGCAACGGCGCGTGGACGACGCGATTCCGGCGACTTTTCGGCAGAAGGTAGGGGCATGACACAGATCCAACGCGCACTGATTTCGGTCTCCGACAAAACAGGCGTCGTCGAGTTTGCCAAAGCGCTTGCCGAAGCTGGCGTCGAGATTCTTTCGACTGGCGGCACCGCCCGCGCGCTCCGCGAGGGCGGAGTCCCGGTCATCGACGTCTCGGAGTACACCGAGTCGCCCGAGATCATGGACGGTCGTGTCAAGACCTTGCATCCGCGGGTGCACGGCGGGATTCTCATGCGCGATAGTCTCGAGGACCGCGATGCGCTCCGCGGGATTGGTGGCAAGCCGATCGATCTCGTCTGCGTGAACCTCTATCCCTTCGAGCAGACAGTCGCGCGAGGCGCGTCTCACGAAGAGACGATCGAGAATATCGACATCGGCGGCCCCTCGATGGTGAGAAGCGCCGCCAAGAACCAGGCACGCGTCACGGTCGTGACCGAGCCCGCGGACTACGCGGAGGTGCTTGCCGCCGTGAAGTCCGGCGATGGTCCAAACGCGGCGCTCCGCGCACGCTTGGCCTCCAAGGCGTTTACCCAGACTGCGGCCTATGATGGCGCGATTTCCGCCTATCTGACCTCGCAAGGGACCGACTCCAAGTTCCCCGGGGCGCTCACCTTGAGCTTCACCAAGGCCTATGACGTTCGATATGGCGAGAACCCGCATCAGCAGGGCGCCTTTTACATCGAGCGCAACGCGCGCAACGGTAGCCTGGCCTTGGCTCAGTCGCTTGGCGCAGGGGGCAAGGAGCTCTCCTTCAACAACCTGGTCGACGTGGACGCCACCATCGAAGCCGTGCGCGAGTTCGACGGGCCGGCCGCGGTCGTCGTCAAGCACACCAACCCCTGTGGCGTGGCCACCGCGGCAACCCTCGAAGAGGCGTACCGCATCGCCCGGGAGGCCGATGCACAAAGCGCTTTCGGCGGGATCGTCGCCCTGAATCGCGAGGTCGACGAGGCGACCGCGAACACCGTTGCCGAGACTTTCATCGAGTGCATCATCGCACCGAACTTTGCGCCGGCGGCGCTCGAGCGGCTTCAAAAGAAGAAGAACCTCCGAATCCTGGCAACCGGAGAGTGGCTTCCAGCCGACTACGCTGCGCTCCAATTCAAACGCGTCGGTGGTGGCTTGGTCGTCCAGGATCGCGACGCCACCGGGCCGAGCGAGGTGCGTGCCGGCAAGGTCGTCACCAAGCGTCATCCGACCGACGACGAAATGCGCGCACTCGATTTCGCGTGGCGCGTTTGCAAACACGTGAAGTCGAACGCGATCATTTTTGCCAAGCCTGACCGAACGGTGGGCGTCGGCGCCGGGCAGATGGCGCGCGTCACCGCCGTTGGCATCGCCGCACAGAAAGCCGGCGAGCTTTCGAGGGGAGCGGTCATGGCTTCTGACGCCTTCTTCCCGTTTCCCGATGGCATCGAAGCCGCCGCTAAAGTCGGCATCACCGCCGTCGTTCATCCCGGCGGCTCCAAGGGCGACGACAAAGTCATCGCCGCAGCCGACGCAGCCGACATGGCGATGGTCTTCACTGGCGTGCGCCACTTCCGGCACTGACGATGCGGGTTCTCATCGTTGGAGGGGGCGCGCGCGAGCACGCGCTTGCATGGCGCCTGTCGCAAGACAGCGGAGTGGAGATCATCGGGGCGCCGGGCAACGCGGGCATCGCCGCGATCGGTCGAACGGTTCCCGTTGATCCAAGCGATGCCGACCGGGTCGTCGCGCTTGCTCAGAAAGAGTCTGCGGACCTGGTGGTCGTCGGCCCGGAAGCGCCTCTGGTCGCCGGAGTCGTCGACGCGCTCCGCGACCACGGCATCGAGGCCTTTGGTCCTAGTCGCGAGGCCGCGCAGCTCGAGGGTTCCAAAATTTTCTCCAAGGAGTTCATGGCGCGCCACGCGATCCCGACGGCGGGCTTCGCCGTCTTCGATGATCCGGATTCGGCCACGCGCTACATCCAAGAGGCCAACCGGCCTCTCGTCGTGAAAGCCGACGGCCTGGCCGCCGGCAAGGGCGTCATCGTGGCGAGCAATGCCGCGGACGCAATCGCCGGGGTCGATCGCATCATGCGAGAGCGCGCTTTTGGCGGTGCGGGCGATCGCGTGTTGATCGAGGAGTGCCTCGTCGGGCAAGAGGTAAGCTATCACGTCGTTTCCGACGGCGTGCGGTTCATTCCCCTGGCGCCTGCGCAAGATCACAAGCGTGCCTTCGACGGCGACGAGGGCCCGAACACCGGCGGCATGGGCGCCTACTCGCCGCCACCGGTCGTGACCCCTGGAATCGAGAAAAAGATCCTCGATCGTGTCGTCCAGCCGACGCTTCGTGGCATGGCCGCCGAAGGGCGACCGTTTCGCGGGGCGCTTTTCGTGGGGCTGATGATTGTCGACGGGGAACCGCTGGTTCTCGAATACAACACGCGTTTCGGCGATCCCGAGTGTCAAACTCTGATGACCCGTTGGAAGGGCTCGGTCCTGCCGCTCATTCAAGGCTCCGCCCAGGGTGATTTCGCAGGGCTGACACCGGAGTGGGAGGCGCCCGCTTCGCTCTGCGTCGTGCTCGCCGCGGGGGGCTATCCCGGCAGCTACGAAAAAGGGACGCCCATCCACGGGCTCGACGCTGCATCGGCGCTCCCGCACGTGACGGTGTTCCATGCCGGCACCGCGCTCCACGACGACACCGTTGTCACGTCGGGCGGACGCGTGCTCTCGGTCACCGCGATTGGTGAATCGATCGACGAAGCAGCCGAACGCGCCTACGAAGCGGTCGAGAAGATCGACTTCAAAGGCAAGCAATTTCGCCGAGACATCGGGTGGCGGGCCCGCAGCGGCTGATGGACGATCTCGCGGCGCTCGTTCGGGTTCTTGCGGAGGGCGGCGTGGTGGCCTGTCCGACCGAAACCTGGCTCGGACTGCTGGCCGATGCGCGAAACGAGAAGGCGGTCGAACGGGTCGCCGCGCTCAAGGGGCGGCCCTCTGACATGCCGATCGCCTTGCTTCTGCCGGATGCTGGCTCGGTGGCCGCGGTCGCGGAGCCCCCCAGTGCAGCGGCGCTGGCCCTGATCGCGAATCATTGGCCCGGCCCCCTGACGATATTGCTAACGGCGAAGCCAGGTTTGAATCCTCGGCTTTGCCGTGAGGGCAAGGTCGGGGTCCGAGTGCCCGGCCCGAGCCCAGCCGCAGACCTGGTTCGGGCGTTTGGCCACCCAGTGACCGCGACGAGCGCCAACCGGACCGGAGAGCCACCGCTCCGAAGCGCGGCGGAGCTGCCCGGCGAGCTCACCGAGGGACTCGGGGGCTTGGTGCCCGGCACCTCTCCAGGGGGCGCCCCGTCGACTTTGATCGACTCGACCCGGACCCCGATGGAGATCCTTCGAGCGGGCGCCGTCGAAATCGACCCGGCCGCTCTTTGACAGACCTGGGCATGCTGCGTCACTCTTCGCGAACGGAGGACCGATGGCGCTGATCGAAACTCAAGAAGCCGCACGTCGCTTGGCAAGGGCGATCTCGAGCGACCTTGCTCTCTACAACGAAGACAAGATTGCCGAGGGTGTTCGAAACGACACTCTTTTCGATGTGATGGAAGAGGAAATTCAAGAAGGACGCGACCTTTACCAAAGCCGTGTCGCACCCGAGCTTCTCGGTCGGAACCTCTACGACCGCGCCATCATCGACCTACTCGTTCGCTCTAAGGCGCACGTCGAATCCTCGATGTGGTAGGCCAGCGACTGCCATGAGCGCCATCCATGTCAGGCGGCTGGCCTCGGCTGGCTGCCTTGCTTTGCTCGCGTGCTTCTCCGCACCGGGATGCGGCGACGAGCCTGGCCCGAGCGGCGGCGCGGCCGGCACCGTTGGGGCGGGCGGCGTGGGTGGCGAAGGGGGAGTGGGCGGCAACCTACCGCTGCTCTGGGAGGGACAGAGCCGTGGGGTCCGTGTCTGTTTCAACGTCGCAGGCGACGGTTTGACGCTCGAAGCGAACCCCAACTGCAGCCTGTCGGGGGGGTTGGGGTACTCCTTCGACCTCGACGTCGACCTCGTTGGAGTCGATCAAGACGGTAAGCCATGCAGCTTGACACTTCGGTACGCGGATCCGGTCACCATCGATCAGGACAGCAACTCATTCCGAGCTTCCGACTTCCGGTTGGCGGGTGATGACGCAGTGTATGCGTTCTCCGGGCAGATCGTCCGGGAGTCGGCCTCGGGGATCGCACGACGGGACGAAGGCGATTCCAATTGTCGAGTCGGCTGGGCGGCTTCGATCTCCAGGGAATGCGACGACGCGGCGCAGGAAACCTGCCTCGAGCTTCTGGACTGCTGCCGGGCGATTCTGATCAATCCGGTCTTCTTCCAGACCTGCAATTCCGTGGTGCTCGAATGCGATCGGGTCCAATGCCAGACTGTGCTCGACGGCTACCCGCAGTGCGCGTCCGACGCGCAGCCCTAGGCCGGTCGACTAGTCTCGTCGAAGTGAGCGCAAGGCCTCTTGGAAATCCCCCGGCGGCTCGGTTTCGAACCGCATCGCCTCGCTGGTGATCGGATGGGCAAACGAAAGAACGGCCGCGTGAAGCGCCTGGCGCCCCAGCTCGGTGGCTACGCGGCGGAGCTTCGGGTCCCCAATCGACTTTCCATAGAGCGGATCTCCGAGGACAGGGTGCCCGTGTTCGGCGAGATGCACCCGAATCTGATGCGTACGCCCCGTCTCGAGCCGGCAGCGCACCAAAGCGCTTCCGTGCAAAAGCTCGATTGATTCTAGATCCGTGACCGCTCGGCGGCCTCGATCGGAGCGTGAGGTGAACTTCTTTCGACTCGCCGGATGCCTTGCATGCATGGTCTCGTAGCGGATCGACTTCGGCGGCCGTCCAAGCGCGATGGCGAGGTAGGCCCGCTCCAGGCTGTGTTGCTGAAACATCTCCACGAGTCCCTCGTGCGCCTGGGGGGTTTTCGCGACCACCATCACGCCGCTGGTGTCCTTATCGAGCCGGTGCACGATGCCCGGACGCAGCGGATCGGGGCCGCCCCGAACCTGGGCGTGGTGCAGCAGCGCGTTGACGAGGGTGCCGTCGGGGTGTCCGGGAGCGGGGTGAACCACGAGCCCGGCGGGCTTGTCGACGATGATCAGGTGCTCATCCTCGAACAACAACTGTAGAGGAATCGCTTGGGGCTCGGCGCTCATCGCCTCGGGCGGGGCAGGGTGAATCAAAACCTCTGCGCCATCCACAGCCTTGGTTTTGCGCGAAACCACCTCGCCAGACTGCTCAACCCGCCCCTGCTCAATCCAGCGCTGGAGCGCGCTGCGCGAGAATTCAGGGCAGCGCCGAGCCAGGACGCGATCGATGCGCTCTCCCGCGTCGTCCGCGGAGAGCGTGAGGACCGTCGGCGTCGGCGCCGATTCGGACATCGCTTACTCGAGTCTCTTGATGAGCTGGTGGGCGTTGGTCTGCATGTCGATGTTGCGGAACACGCAGATGCCCAGCTCGGGATTGAGGCTGTTGCAGTGATCGGCGATCTTGGCGACCGACGCCTCGTCGTACCGCGACCGATGGCCTGCGGGCCCCGGCAGGCGGAGGTAGACGATCTTGGAGTCCGGGGGTGGGTCGTCGGTCAGCGGGTCGTAGGCCGCGATGGCGGGCCGATCACCGCAGGCGGCGGCGATGTCGCCGGGCTTCCAGGCCTCCAAGTCGAAGACGACCGGAGGCATGTTCGATGGAAGAAAACCTAGAAACGCTCGAAGAGCGGCGCGGTTTGCCTTGCCGTGCTTGAACGTTTCATCGGCGTGAAAAATGACCGCCTTGGCTTTGAGGTCGCTGGCAAGCGCGGCCACCTCCTCGCAGGTCGCCTTGTTCTCTTTGGTGCGCCGAAAACCAGATTCGCTCACCGAGCCGGGCGCCACCACCGTGAAGAGGAAGCCCTTGGGCGCCTCCCGAATCCAGCGCCGCACGGTACCGGCGCCTGGGATGGCGATTTCGGTGTCCGAGATTTCCACCGCATCAAACTCCCGCCAATATCGGCTGACCGGCACGGGGAAACCGGAACATGCGACCACAAACATTGCGCGGGAGTATACAAGCTTTGGGGCAGAAGGCCCGAGCTGACTCGGGAATTGGCGGGAATTCATGGATTGAGCAGCGTCTCTGTTAGTATCGCTGCCGTGTCTGATTTCGGCTTCGACGCCTATGCGCTCGACGACCTGGATACCTCCGGGCAGCCGCATCCGTTGGAGATCGCACGCGATCTGATCGCGACTGGTCGGCCGCGTGAAGCACTCGATCTGCTGAGCGCTCACCACGCTCAACTGGACCACGACCCGGAGTACCTGCTGCTCTGTTCCGCTGCCTGGTGGGCGGATGGCGAAACGCTGCGCGCGCAGCAAGCGTTGCAGGGTGCAGCTCGGCTTGCTCCGGAGGACCCGAGGCCGCTGCAAGGGCTCGGCGAGCTGCTAGCCGAGCGTGGCGAGCACGACAAGGCCGAGCTCCTTTGGGCCAAAGCCCGTTTGCTGGAGCTCCAGGCGCGCGAGAGCGACCTGCCGCTGGATGATATCGGACCAACTGCGGAAGAAGACCTGATCGCGTTCGCGGAGCAACGCGAGCGAAAGACTCAAGGGGCGCTGACCCCGCGCCAGGTCTTGCTCGCCTTGGTGGCAGTGCTGTCGCTGACACTGCTGATCGCGGGCATCGTGATGGTGACGTCTCCTCGTGAAACGGCTTCGCCGCCCCGCGGCTCCGAACCTTCTGCGGTGGCCACCCTGGAAGACCCCGCGGCATCGGAGCCGGCTGCGGAGCTGGAGGCGCCGCCGGCGGTCGTGGAGGTTATAGAGCCCCAAGAGCCGATCGCAGTCGAGATCGTGGAGCCCCCAATGGCTGTGCTTCCCAAGCTCGCGGCGCCAACGGTGGCGGATCCTCCAAGGCCCCCAAAGCTTGATGGCAAAGCGGCCGCGTCAGTGACTCCGCGAAAAGCAGCGCCCACGCCACGCCCCTCTGGTTCCACCGGGTCTTCGTCTCCCGATACCACTGCCCCACCGGCAGAGGAGCCTCCAAGCGATGCCGTCGTTCGCGCAGAGTTGACCTCAATGGATCCGCGAGAGCTCACGAACCGGGCCGACGCGCTCTACGCAAAGGGCCACTCGGCGCTCGCTGCGAGTTACTACCGTCGCGCGCTAGAGATCGATCCCGATTACGCGCCAGCGCTGGTAGGCATGGGCCAGAGTATCTTGCGCGCCAAGAAATACTCCGACGCGATGAAGAATGCGACCCGTGCACTGCAGCTCGCTCGCGGCGTAGACGCGCGTCCCGGGCTGGAGGCTGCCGCGATCTATCAAATGGGTCGCGTACACTTCGAGCGGGGTGAGCGGGACGCGGCCCGTCGTTTGTTCCGGCAGTCCATATCTCTCCCGAGCGCGCCGCCGGAGGCCTGGTTCTACCTGGGCGAAGCGCTTTCGAGCGACAACAGCCCCGCGGCTCGGCAAGCCTATGAGAAGTATCTGGAGCTCGTGCCGAGGGGTACCTTGTCGGATCGGGCCCGTCGAGCAATTCAGTAGTATGCTCCGCCGATGGCGAAGAAACAGAACGACCGGCGCCAGGCGCGCAAAGAGCGAGCCAAAGAGGCCAAAGAAGCCAAACGCGAGGCCCAAGAACGCATGCAGCAACGTCGTCGTTTGCAGATACGCATTTCCGCAGCCGTTGCCGTCTTGACCCTGGCGATTGCCGCGGTCTGCTACTGGGTGCTCGATAACCGGCAACTGATGGGCATCACGCTTCTCATCGGAGGCGTGTTGTTTCTGGTGCTTGCGCTCGGCACCTTGGCCTCCGGTGTGCAGCCACGTGACCGAACGCGGGCGGGCTCCATCGACTACGGCAACCGTGACTGAGGAGAGAACCGTGGACGACCCCCAGTCGAAGCGTTGGGAGGCTGCCGAAGAAGGGATGGAGCTCTTGCACGCCGGTGAAGCCGACCAAGCGATCGACGAGCTCTTGCGCGTGGCGCGCGAAGACCCGCAGAACGAATACGCGTTTCACTTCTTGGGTCATGCCTATTTCGAGAAGGAAGCCTATCCGGAGGCGCTCAAGAGTTACGTGGAAGCCTTGAAGCTGGCGCCGGACTACGTTGGCGCGATGCTAGGCGCTGGGCAGACGCTTCGGATGATGGGCGAATACGACCGTGCGATCCGAATGGGTCAGCGCGTGCTCCGAAGCCAGCAAGACGATGGCGACGCCTTGTTCCTCGTTGGCGCGGCGCACTTCCAAAAAGGCGAGAATCAGGCCGCGAAACGCTATCTCGAACGTTTCCTCGAAACGAGTCCCGAGTTGGAAGTCGCCCTCGAAGTTGAGGGCATGCTGCAGGTCGTTCGCGGCGAGGTCTTGCCTTTTCCAGGCGCCGAGGACACGGTAGAGAACTAAGAGGAGCCTGCAATGAAAGCGGATCCCGCCGAGAAGCTGGCAGCTGAGTTGCCGTCAGATGACCACAAAGAGGGCCTGCGTGAACGAGCTGCTCAGTGGCGCGCCCAGGCTGTGCAGCCTGCGGTTGCCCGCCAGTCTCTGCGCAAGGAGCGCTTCGTCACGCACAGCGAGGTGGAGGTGCCCGACCTCTTGACCCCGGCCGACTTCGACGACAGCTATGAGCGTGATCTCGGCTTTCCGGGTCAGTTTCCGTTCACCCGCGGGGTTCAGCCGACGATGTACCGGGGCCGCCTCTGGACGATGCGAATGTTCGCGGGGTTTGGAACGCCCAGGCAGACCAACGAGCGTTTTCGGTATCTGCTCAATCAGGGGCAGACCGGGCTGTCGACCGCCTTCGATTTCCCGACCCTGATGGGATACGACAGTGACTCGCCGCGTTCCCTCGGTGAGGTAGGCATGGTCGGCGTGGCGGTCGATACGCTTCGCGACATGGAGATTCTGTTCGACGAGATCCCGCTCGACCAGGTCACTACCTCGATGACGATCAACGGCCCCGCCGCGGTGCTGCTCGGCTTCTACGTCGCCCTGGCCGATAAGCGCGGAGTTCCGCGCGATAAGATCGGCGGCACGGTCCAAAACGATTGCCTCAAGGAGTTCATCGCGCAGCACGCCTGGGTGGTGCCCCCGCGTCCGGCGATGCGCATCGTCACCGACTCGATCGAGTTTTGCGCGAAAGAGGTGCCACGCTGGAACAGCGTCAGCATCAGTGGCTATCACATTCGTGAAGCCGGCTCGACTGCCGCGCAGGAGCTCGCGTTCACGATTGCCGATGGGTTGGAGTACGTGAAGTGGGCTGTCGACCGGGGCCTGGACGTCGACGAATTCGCGCCGCGTCTCTCGTTCTTCTTCGACGTTCACAACGACTTCTTCGAAGAGATTGGGAAGTTCCGCGCGGCGCGCCGGATGTGGGCTCGATTGATGAAAGAGCGGTTCAACCCGAAGAACCCGAGGTCGTTGATGTTGAGGACGCATGCGCAGACCGCGGGTGTGTCGCTCACGGCCCAGCAACCCTACAACAACGTGACGCGCGTGGCGCTTCAAGCGCTCGCCGCGGTGCTCGGCGGGACCCAGTCGCTTCACACCAACAGCCTCGACGAGACCTACGCGCTCCCGACCGAAGAAGCGGTCACCGTCGCGCTCCGTACGCAACAGATCATTGCCGAGGAGTCGGGCGTCACCAATTCCATCGACCCCTTGGCGGGCAGCTATTTCGTCGAGTGGATGACCAACCGCCTCGAAAAAGAAGCTTTGGACTACATCCGCAAGATCGACGAGCTGGGTGGCATGGTCGAGGCGGTCGAGCAGGGCTACCCGCAACGCGAGATCGGCGCATCGGCCTACCGCCTGCAGCAGCAAGTCGAGCGTGGCGAAAAGACAGTCGTTGGGGTCAACCGGTACGAACAGGACGAGCAGCCCGACATCCCGACCCTTCGCGTCGATGAATCGATTCAAAAGGAGCAGGTCGAAGCGTTGGCAAAGGTCAAAGCCGAGCGAAACGACGCGGCGGTTTCAAAGGCGTTGGCCGCGATTGCAGACGACTGCCGCATGGATCGCAACGTGATGCCAGGCATCATCGAAGCCGCCAAGGCGTACTGCACGGAGCAAGAGGTCTGCGACGTGTTTCGGGAGGTGTTCGGCCAGCACCAGGATCGGCCGGAGTTTTAGGCAGTGCCAGTGCCAGCGCCCGGCGATGAATAGTTCCGTTCTACGACCCGGTCATCCGCAACCACATGGCGACCAGCATGGCGGCCACCATAAGCGCCAGGACCACGGTGCCGACGAGGTCCTCCACGCGTTTTCGCCGCGTCTGATCGTCTAGGGAGCCAGGGATGGTGGAGCCGTGCGTCGCGGCCTCCGCGGGCAGGGGCGCGGGCGGAGGGATCGGGCGACGCAGACTCGGGTCGGGAAGCGCGGGAGCTGGATTGATCACTTCGTTCCACTGCTCTTGGCGTGCCCGCGGCCTCGGGACAACGTGACTGCGCTCCACGCCGGCGACGCCACGATGATCGGAGGCGGGTTCTCGGAGCACCCGCACCACTTTGGTCGTGGTGTCTCTGCGCTTTTTCCGGAAATGACTCGGTCGGCGTTTAGCCTTTCCGGGGAGCTCCGGTTTGTCATCAGGGTGCGGCACGGGTCTTTGTCTCTCCACCACCCCCAACGGCTTCGTTTTCGAGTATACCGCTCAATTGTTCAGTGTCATCGAGGAGCTCGACTTTTCGAGACTTTGCTTACAATTCGACGGATGGAGTGGACCGACGCAGCGGAGTTGATCGACGGCGACCTCGAGGGTCGCTTGGTGTTCACCTGCGAGCACGCTTCCGCGGCGCTTCCCGAGCCGTGGACCTGGCCACAACAAGACCGATGGCTGGTCGATACGCATTGGGCGATCGACATCGGTGCCGCCGACTTCACGCGACGGGTCGCCGCCCTCATGAACGCGCCAGCCGTGCTTTCGTGCTTCTCGCGCCTCTTGATCGATCCGAACCGGCCGCTCGACTCGGACACCTTATTCCGTGAAAACGCCGAGGGCAGGACGGTTCACTTGAACGAAGCGCTCCTCGACGCAGAGCGAATCCGCCGAATCGAGCGCTTCTACGAGCCCTATCACGCCGCGGTCAGCTCGATCGTCGAGCGCAGCGCCTGCGACACGGTGTTCTCCATCCACACCTTCACCGACGACTACGAAGGCGAGAAACGGCACCTGGAGGTTGGGGTCCTGTTCGACGACGACGAGGAGCCGGCCTACCGGCTCGTCCGGCACCTGGCAGATGCCGGCTTTCACGTGGCGGCGAACGAACCATGGTCCGGCAAAATCGGCCTCGCGTACTCGTCCGTGCGTCACGCCCAGGAATTCGGCCGTTGCGCGCTTGAAATCGAGGCGCGCCAAGACCTGATCGTCGACGAGTCGTTTTCCGGGAGGCTTGCGGAAGCGCTCGCGAGCTTCTTCTCCTAAGCTTGCACCCATGCGACGACTTCGCTCCGAGCAGACCGGGCTCTCTTACCTCTCTTCTGGAGCCGATGACGCTCCCTTGGTGCTCTGCCTGCATGGCTTTCCCGACATTCCGCGAACCTGGGGGCCGTTGTCGGAGCGTCTTCGCGACGCCGGCTATCGCGTGGCGAGCCCCTGGTTGCCAGGCTACGCCCCTTCGTCGCTCGAGGGGCCCTTTGACCCCGCTACGCTGGCACGGACGATCCTCAGCTTCGTCGACGAGCTCTCGCCTTCGGAGCCGATTCGGATCGTCGGTCATGATTGGGGCGCGTTCATCACCCAATGCGCAATGTCGCTCCAGCCAGAGCGTTTTCGCGCCGCGGCCATGCTCGCGGTCCCTCATGTCTTGGCGATCGAAGCAAACATCGAGCGGTATCCGCGCCAGCTCGGTCGAAGCGCCTACATGGGGCTATTTCAACTGCCTTTCCTGTCGGATCGCCTCGTGCGGCTCCGCAACTTCCGTTTCGTCGAGCGCCTCTGGGAAGTCTGGTCACCGGGATACGATCCAGGACGCGACTATTTCGACGAGCTCAAAATCTGCCTACGTTCGAGCATGCCTGCCCCGATCCGATACTATCGGGCGCTGCTCTCGCCGAAGGTCGTTCTCGCGGTGCGCCGGATGGTCGGGACAAAACCCATCGTCGTTCCGACGATCTACCTGCACGGCGAGCGCGACGGTTGCATCGGGCCAGAGATCGCTGATGGCCAGGAAAAGCACTTCAGCGCTCTTTTCGAAATGGTCAAACTCTCAGACGCAGGCCACTTCTTGCATTTGGAGCGTCCCCGCGAGGTGAACGCAGCGATTCTTCGGTGGTTTGAGGGGCACTAGCAGGGGCAGCGTCAGCGCCAGCGTGCCTGCCTGGGTCTAGACGCCTACTAGCGGCAACTGCCGGCGCAGCCCCACGTTGTCGGTGACTGGAACCGGATAGCGGCCACTGAAGCATGCGCTGCAGAAACCGTCGCCGCCGACTGCGCCCTTCAAGCCTTCGAGTGAAAGGTAGCCGAGGCTGTCGGCGGTCACGTACTCGTTCACTTCTTCGACGGTGTTGTGCGCGGCGATCAGCTCTTCACGGGTCGGGGTGTCGATGCCGTAGAAGCAGGGCCAGATGGTGGGCGGCGCACTGATTCGAAGGTGGACCTCGGTCGCGCCGGCGTCCCGAATCATCTTCACGATCTTGCGGCTGGTCGTGCCGCGAACGATCGAATCGTCGACGACGACGACCCGCTTTCCTTCCAGCAGACTCTGCACCGGGTGCAGCTTGAGGCGGACGCCGAAGTGTCGAATCGATTGGGCAGGCTCGATGAAGGTGCGGCCCACGTAGTGACTTCGGATCAGGCCCAGCTCGAAGGGGAGACCGGCGGCTTCGGCATAGCCAAGCGCCGCCGCCACGCCGCTATCGGGCACGGGCACGACCATATCCGCTTCGACCGGTTGGTCTTCCCACAGAGCACGCCCCATACGCTTGCGGGCGTCGTAGACGCTAATGCCATCGAAGGAAGCGTCGGGCCGCGCGAAATAGACGTACTCGAAGATGCACATGTACCGACGCTCAGCGCTGGTTCGGAAGGGCCGGAGGCTTTGGAGACCGGACTTGGCGACGACGACCATTTCACCGGGCTCGATGTCACGGAGATACTTCGCGCCGATCAGTTGAAACGCGGGTGGCTCCGAAGCGATGACGTACGCGTCGTCGAGCTGTCCGAGGCACAAGGGACGGAACCCATAGGGGTCGCGCACCGCCACGAGCTCGTCGGGCGAGAGAAAGACGAGTGAGTACGCGCCCTCGACTTGATGCAAAGCGTCGGCGACGCGGTCGATCATGGTTTCGGCCTTCGAGCGCGCGATGAGGTGAACGAGAACCTCGGTGTCGCTGTCCGACGAGAAGATCGAACCGTCCTTTTCGAGCTGGTGGCGTAGGGCGAGGCCGTTGGTCAGATTGCCGTTGTGGGCGACCGCAATCGAGCCATGGCCGCAGTCGACTGCAAGCGGCTGCGCGTTCTTGATGTGACTGCCGCCCGCGGTCGTGTAGCGGACGTGACCGATGGCGCTGCTGCCGGGCAGCTTGTCGATTTGATCGGCCGTGAAGACATCTTGAACGAGGCCCATTCCGCGGTGTACGAAGAGCTGTTCGCCGTTGCTCGAAACGATGCCCGCGGCTTCTTGCCCCCGATGCTGCAGCGAGTGCAGGCCGAGATAGGCCAGATTCGAAGCCTCATCGGCCCCAAACACACCAAACACCCCGCATTGATCATGGAAATGATCGTCGTCCATCCAGCGCACGGCGCGTTCATAGCGCCGGGCCCCCCCCGCGTCCATGAGTCCCGCATGCCCTCGGTCCGGGCGTGCGCTAGAACCCGCCGATTGCGATGCCACGGGTATTGAAGCGAATTGAATCGGTCGTGCCTCGAAGGGCCTCCGGCTACGGCGGCAAAGCCCGGGGCCTCGCTGCGCTTGCGCGAGCCGGCTTCCCCGTTCCTGCCGCTTACGCCATGCCTGGCTGGGTGGGCGATTCGTTCTTTTCGAGTGTTCTCGACATTGCGGATCGTCCGAGGGCGCTTCTGCGCACGCCGCACGTCTCGGATGCGCGCCTGCAAGCGATCGCCGAGCGGGTACGGCAAGCGACCCTTCCGCAAGACGTGGTTCGGAGCGTCACCGATGCCTTGCTCGCGATGCGAGATGAGGGCGCCACCAGCTTCGCCGTACGCTCTTCGGCGATGCACGAAGACCAGGAAGGCGCGTCGGCCGCCGGGCTGCATCTGACCCTCCTCAACCTGATGCGCGAAGACGAGGTGCTCGATGCGATCAAGGTCTGTTGGTCGAGCCTCTTTCGCCCTCGTGTGCTGTCGTACCTGCGCGCGCTCGGCGATGAGATCCCAGTCTCGGTCGGCGTGGTGATTCAGGCCATGGTTCCAGCCCAGGTTTCGGGGGTTTTGTTCACAGCCAACCCGCTCACCGGGGACGCCGGGGAGGTCGTTATCAACGCCGCGTATGGCTTGGGGTCGTCGGTGGTAGACGGCCGGGTGACGCCGGACACCTATCGAGTCGACAAGGCCACCGGCCAGCTACGCGACCGGGTCCTCGGCGAGAAGGCCCAGCAAACCTTGCTCGATCGATCGGGCGGCGTTCGTGAGGTCGAGGTCGCTCCGGCAGATCGTGAGGTTCCGGCGCTGAGCGAGCCGCAGCTCTTGCAGCTGACCGAGCTAGCTACCCGAGTCGAAAGCCATTTTGGGAACGCGCGCGACGTCGAGTGGGCATTCGCCGAACACGAGCTTTACGTCTTGCAAGCGCGACCGATCGCGGTTCCGAGCATGCGAACCCGACGCAGCTCACGACGCGATCGTCAGGTCGATCGCCGCAAGATCGTCTGGAGCAACGCAAACGTCGGAGAGGCGCTTCCCGGAGTCGCCACGCCATTTACCTGGTCTGTGCTCAGCCAGTTCAGCGAGCTCGGCTTTCGCCGGGCATTTGGCGCCATGGGCTGTGCGGTCCCGCGCGACGCCGAGCTCGTCGGCGACTTTCGCGGTCGGATCTACCTCAATCTCACGGAATTCAGCGCGATCTTGTCCCAGATTCCGTGGATCGATCCGGCCGCTCTGGTTCGGCTCGGGGGCGGACAGTACGCGTCCGAGCTCGACGACGTCGTCGCCGGGCGGAGCTCTGCGGGCTTCTTCCTCCGTTTGCCTCAGACGGTTTCACGATATGCCCGCGAGAACTTCCGCCTGAAGGCGCGAGTCGACGAGTTCGAATTGTATTTCTCTGACGAGCGAATGCGAATTAACGGCATTGACCCTCGTCTACTCGAGCCCAGTGGCCTCGACCGAATGCTCGGAGACGTCGAGCACCTCTTGGACGAGACGGGCTCGATCATGTTGACTGCGTACGCAAACCTGCTGACCGCCACGCTCGTGCTCAATGGCTTGTTGCGGACCTTCGCGGGGAGCCAGGGATCGGGCTTCTACCGCGAGCTGCTTTCGGGCTTGCAAGACGTCGACAGCGCGCGTCCCGGGTTCGTGCTGTGGCAGATCGCCCAGCTCGCACGCGACGAGCCCGAGCTGGCGGACCGCATCCGGACGGCGAACCTCAAAGAGCTCACCGTGGCGGGCCTTCCAGGCGGCCGCACACGGGAAGCCATGATTCGCTTCCTCCAAGACTATGGCTTCCGAGGCATCCGCGAAGCCGAAATTGCCGCGCCGCGCTGGTCCGAAGACCCTACGCTCATGTTCGCGACGCTGCGCTCGCATCTTGCGGGTACGGTCGACCTGGTTCAGCGCGGGCGCGACCTGCAAGCCGTCCGCGAAGAGGCCGAAGAGAGGCTCAAGAAGAGCGTTCCGTTCCCGCTTCGGCCCGCGGTTGCAAAGCTCCTCGGCTTGGTGCGCCGCTTCACCCGAATGCGGGAGCACCTGCGCGGTCACGTGGTCGAGGTTCTCGGCATGTTTCGCCGTGTCGCCCTCGAGGCCTCCCGTCGGATCGAAGCCCGCGAGCCCGAGGCCGGCTCGGATGCCGTGTTCTTTTTGACGCTCGGGGAAGTTCGGCGGGTTCTCTACGACGAGAACGAGCGCGTCGCGATCCGCGTCCAGCGGCGCCGCTTGGAGCACGATCGCAACCGGGCGCTGCCTGAGCCGCCAACGACGTTCGTAGGCTTCCCACCCGATGATCTGGGCGTTGCTTCCAAGGCAAAGCGTCTGCGCGGGCTGGCGGCGAGTCGGGGTGTCGCCGAGGGCAGGGTGCGCATCCTCCGCGATGCCGCCCAGGCGGCCCACTTCGAGCCCGGTGAAGTGCTCGTGGTGGCGGCCGCGGACACCGGATGGGCACCGTTGTTCCTGGCGGCCTCGGGTGTCGTCACGGAGCTCGGCGGCCCTCTCTCGCATGCGGCGATCATTTTGCGAGAGTACGCGGTGCCCGCCGTGGTCAATGTCGCCAATGCAACCCGCTCGCTTTGCGATGGCGACATCGTTCGAATCGACGGTGACGCAGGCACGGTGGAGATCCTCGGTGCCTGAGGGCGAGAGCACCGAGCCCGAGATCATCCATCACGACGAGCATCTCCTGATCGTCCACAAGCCTCCGGGCCTCCCGACGACCGCTCCACGTGCGGAGGACCCGTCGCTCGTTCAGTGGGTATCCAAGCAGTTTGCGGACCTCAAGGCACACGCCACCTCTCGCCTCGACTCTCAAGTCAGTGGATTGGTGACCTTTGCGCTCACATCGGAGGCGAATCGGACGCTGCTTGACGCGCGGCGTGCGGGGACCTACGCGCGTGTCTACCTCGGCATCACCCTCGAGGTGGTGCCCGTCGAGGCGGGCGACTGGGCCCGGCCGATTTCCATCGATCCAAGCAATCCCAAGCTCCGTGTCGCAGGCAAGGGCCGCGGCGAGCGAGCCGCATTGACTCGGTACCGCGTGACCGCCCGCAGCCCGGGCGCGACACTTCTCCGGCTGATGCCCAGGACCGGTCGAACGCACCAGATCCGAGTGCATGCGGCGTGCGCAGGCTGCCCGCTCTTCGGCGATCACGGGTACGGTGGCAAGCGGCGCGCAGTCCTGCCTGACGGTACGGTCGTCACGGCGCGACGGGTGATGCTCCACTGCGCCCGGCTGAGTTTTCCGTCGCCGTCGGGCGGCGCGCAGCTGCGGTTCGAAGTGCCCGCACGACTCGACATGCAAAGGATTTGGATCGCCCTGGGCGGGACAGCCTCGGACCTTCAGCCCTGACGCTTGGACGAGAACTTCGTGCCCGCGGGCGCGTCCTTTGGCCTGTTGAAATGGGCTTCGAGCTCGCGATGAAGAATCTCCTGCACGTCTTCTTGGAGCCCGAGCGGGTGTCGAATCAGCCGCTCGATGTTTCGCTGGTAAACGAAGAGGCGTCGCTGCTCTTCGCCTCCCGTGGTGGTGGCCATCTCGTCCAGCAGCAGTGGGGTTCGTGGGTCGACGCCCTCGGCCACGACCTCCAGGCCGGGCAGGTCGCTCACCATGATTAGATTGCCTTCCAGGCGCTGCGTGAGTCCCTCGGGGAGCGCCCGCAGCGCGGACTGCACGATCTTCTCGAAGCGCCCATGCGTCGGCGACCAAGGAGGGCTCGGAAGCAGTCCGTCGAGATGCCGCGTCTTGAGGAAGGCCAGTGCGGCTTCGCCATGACGCTCCTGCCGGTCGCGCAAGAGTCCAACATAGTAGAGTACATCGGGGGATGCGTCCGGGCGGGATGCTGCGCGTTCGATCAAAACGGCCGCGGCATCGATCTGGTCGAGCTCGAAGTGCGCGCGCCCGATCAGGAAGTCGAGCTGTTCGTTTTCGTAGGGACCTTCCGGCAGCCCGAGAAGAAGCTCGGCAGCGGCAGCTCGGTCGCCCTGCTGGAGCAGCGCGTCGACCTTGAGTACGGACGCATCCGCGATGTCGTCCGCCGTTTGACAGCTTTCGAGCGCCTGGTCGAGCACGCGAATCGCCTCCGCCAGGCTTCCCAACGGGTGAATTAGAAGCTCGGCAGCGTTGAGCATCGCCTCGAGGTAGTGCTCATCGAGGTCGATGGCCTGGCGGTAATGCTCGAGCGCCATGTCCAGATTGCCATTGGCGGCATGGATGTAGCCGATGAGGTTGTGCGCATCCGGCGATTCGCCGTCGAGCTCGAGCGTCTGCTCGGCCGACGCCATCGCGCCGCTCAAGTCACCCTGCGTGACCAACTCCCAGCCGCGGTCGAGGTGCGCGCTGAGGCGGTCCATAAATCCTTCGATTGGCTCGGACATCACTAATTCCGAAACTTACGTGGCGGGTTTGGGACGTCAAGCGGAACCGTAGGCTATCATGCATTTGAAATGTTGAGGGTTTTTCCGTTTGCGGGAATCATCGTGATCTGTTCCTGCGTGACCGAGCCGGTGCCGGCAGGCCAGACGATCTCGGTGGGCACTGCCGATTACGGCTACCTTCGTGATGCCGTTGGCCTCGCCGACCGCGGCGAGGGCTATCGGCGGCTGCGGCCCCAGGACCGAACGCAATACGGCACGGAGACTCTCGTTGGTGCGATCGAGCGCGCGGCCCGTGAAGTAGCCCACGCATTTCCAACTGGACCCCCGCTTCGGGTTGGCGATCTGTCGAGCCACCTGGGCGGCTCGCACGAGAGGCATCGAACCCATCGCACTGGCCGGGACGCCGACCTTTTGTTTTTCGCGAGAGACGTCGGCGGGCTCACCACGAGTCCCGATCCCTGGCTCCGGTTCGACCGGTTTGGATTCGCGATCCTGCCCGGCGAGTCGGTCCGCTTCGACGAAGCGCGCAATTGGCACCTGGTGCGCAGCTTGCTGATGGACGACGAAGCCCGCGTGAAATGGCTCTTCTGCTCGAATGAGCTCAAGGTTCGGCTTCTGCGCTACGCCGCGCGCCACGAGCGTTCGCCTCAAGCGCTGGTTCGAGCCACCTGGGTCCTTCATCAGCCATCGCGCGGCGAGCCACACGACGATCACTTTCATCTCCGCGTGGGCTGTGGGCCCAAGGAACGGCATCTCGGTTGCAGGGAACAAGCGCCCCACTGGCCGTGGCTGAGCGACCCCGCGCGCAAGGAGGACAGTCGCGCAAGTGTCGCCGCCAACGATGCCGGCATCCTTCGTTGGCTATTTGCCGAGGAGCATTTGGATCAGGGCAGCGACATCGCCAGGCTTGGCCTCGACACCGCAGCGAAACCATCCTCGATCGCCCGTCACTAGGTCGGTCAGAGCGCGGTGCTTTTCGGTGGCGCCCCAAACCAAGACCGCGGAGTTTTTGGGCAGCTCGTGCGCCAACGTCGCGATCGTGGCGGGTTGGACGGAAGCCTCGACGCAATCGATGACGAGCAGTGGGCTCAAGGATGCGGTGGCCTTGACGTTGTCGAGAAACGCGACGACGTCCTCGATTTGCTGTACCGCCGCGGCGGATCCGACCTTCTTGGCGATCTCGTCGTATCGCGCACGGTCGCGGGTCGCGACGAAGACCATCGGTAGCGCGGAGCCCAAGGGTTGAATCGTGGGGTACTTCGAGGTGCTGGGCTCCGATGGATGACCGCTGTGCTTCCTGCTGACGCCCGAGCTCGCCCGTTCGCGGCCAAGCTTCCGCGTCGCGTCCTCGCGAGCGTCGTCCTGTGGCGGCTGAGAGCCGATCGTTTCGGCGAACATCAGCATGGGCTCGAGGTTCTGCATCACGGCGTCCGTGGCGGCGTTGCCAAGATAGAACTCCATCGCGCTTCGGAGATGCTTATCCACGAAGCGGTGCAGGCGATCCCCCGCGCCCGGGATTTCATGCTCCCGTGCCATGTGCAGGGCGCGATGGAGGATCTGCACCTGCACCTCTGGGGTCGCGACGCTCTCGATCGCTTCTCGGACCATCCGGGCAATCGGGTTTTCCGTTTGCCCCTGATCCTCGTCCCCGGATGCAGAGTCTATGCGAGCTACCACAATACCATAATATTACCGTGATTTCGCGACGAGGCCAAACCCTGCCGAGTGGTGCGACTTGGGGCCTCCGTGGTACATCGCGGACATGCTCGTGATGGGGGTCGACGAGAACGGCCTGGGGCCGCGCCTGGGGCCTCTGGTGGCCACGTCCGTGGTTCTCGAGGCTTCACGCTATCCCAGAGCGGCGCTGTGCAAGCGGGGGCTTGGCCTTGGGCTGACCGACAGCAAGGAGACAGGTGGCTTCGGGAGGATGGCGTTCATCGAATCGGTGGCCCTGGCTCTGGTGGAACGTGGCGGAGCAGGGCTGCCTGCCTCATTGGATGACTTTCTCGACCGCGTTGCGCCTCTGTCCCGCCCACGGCTACGTGCTTGCTGTCCAGACGAAGCGACCGCGCGGCAGTGCTGGGGAGTCGACCTCTCGCTGCCGATGTTCGGAGGCAATGCGGCTCACGGCAGGCAGCTGCTCGATAAGCTGATCGGCCGATCGAGCCTTCGCATCGTCGACGTTCAAAGCCGTGTCGCCTGCGCTGGCATGCTCAACGCAAAGCTCTCGCGTGGAACGAACAAGCTTGCCGTCGATCTCGAGCTGTTCGAGGATCTGATCGCTTCGGTCCATGTCCGCCACGGCTCTCCGCTGCTCGTCCTTTGCGGAATGATCGGTGGCATCCGCGACTACGCCTCACGTTTCACCCGTTTCGATTCCAATCGGGTCGAGGCTCTGGCCGACCGTCGCGGCCAGCGCCGATATGCGGTCGACCGCGTGGGCGAGCTTCGCTTCGAAGTCGATGCAGATGCTCGGCACCTTCCGGTCGCGCTCGCCTCCATCGTGGGAAAGTACGTGCGCGAGGTCTGCATGCACCGGATTGGCGCGTTCTACCGAAACGACCTCCCTGGGCTGATGCTCGCGAGCGGCTACCACGACCCGGTGACCACGCGCTTCATCCAAGCGACCGAGCGATCGCGCCGCCGCCTCGGCATCGCGCCCGATTGCTTCCAGCGGCACGCCTGATGGCTGTGCTAGAAGGCGGGTATGTCTGAGCGAGACAGGGCTCCGCGCTGGGTACTGTGGCTGGGTGTTTCCCTCGCCGTCGGGTGGCTGCTCTTCACTCTGCGCGGCGTGCTGGCGCCGGTCTTCTTTGCCTTCCTGATCGCGTACATGCTCGACCCGCTAGTCGATCGGATCGAGCAGAGCCGGCTTCTCCGCGACCGCTCGATTGGCCGCGCCGTCGGCATTGCGGTGCTTCTTCTGGGTGTCTTCGCGATCGCGGTCATTTCGCTGCTGGTCATCTTACCGATGGTCTACGAGGAGATCTCGAGCTTCGTGAAGCGATTGCCCGGGCTCGTCGCACGCAGCCGCGCGGAGTGGGAGCCAATCCTCCTCGAGTACGGCCTGCAAGTTCCCAACTCGGTGGGCGACGCGTTCGAGGAGCTGCACCTCGACCTCCAATCGGTTCTCACCAAGGGCTACACCCCCGCCACGGCCGTCGCAAAATGGCTTCTTGGTGGGACGGCTTCGGCGGTTGGTGCAATCGTCGCCTCGCTGATGATCCCGGTCTTCGCGTTCTACCTTCTCTACGACTTCGATGCTCTCGTGGCCCGGGCCGCGGACTTGATTCCACCGCGACATCGGCCACAGGCCTACGGCTTCTTTCGCGAGGTCGACGAGGTGCTCGGGCAGTTTTTCCGAGGTCAGTTCACCGTCATGGCCATCTTGGCTGTCCTGTATTCGGTTGGGTACGGGTCGATCGGGGTGCCCTTGGCGCTGCCGATCGGGATCATGGCGGGCTTGCTCTCCTTCATTCCGTATCTCGGGAGCACCCTCGCGCTCGGTACGGCTCTGCTGATGACCGCGCTCGACTGGCAGGGTTGGACGCAGGTCCTCTGGGTGCTCGGCGTACACGCGATCATTCAGGGCCTGGAGGGCTTCGTGATCACGCCGAAGATCATGGGGGACACCGTCGGGATTTCTGCAATCGCGGTCCTGTTCGCGTTGCTGGTGGGCGCGGAGCTGCTGGGATTCACTGGGGTCTTGCTTGCAGTCCCCGCCGCTGCGGTCATCAAGATTTTGATCCAACGAATCGACGGCGGGTATAGAAAGTCGGAGTTCTTCATCGGGCGAAACGCCAAGACGCGCAGCGCTAGCGAGCCGTCGAAAGACTAGACACGTCGACGGTCACTTCGATGGTGCGTTCGCGAGCCGCCACGCGAGCCGAATGCAGCACGTTCGTCCATGGCGGCTCGACGTTCTCGGGCGGCGAGGCGATCCAATCGCGAATGCGCTCTGCATCTTGAGCTGCGAGCTCCACACTGCCCACGTCGATGGAAAGCGTCACGGTCCCGGCGCTTCCAGACTCGACGAACAAGCCGATGGTTTGCGCGCCTTCTAGCGCGGAGGGTCCGTCCGACCGCTTCGCCACCCGCTCCAACGCAGACATCCAATGGTCCGGGGGCTCCAAAATCGCAGAAATGCTGCTGCCGCGACTCAAGAGCGGCCAACGCTCGGCAATGCGGCCCCGTTCGACGAGCGCGGGCGCCGTACCGCGCCGTACCGCGATGGCCTCCTTCACGGTCGTCACAGAGCCGGCGATGATGGTCCGGTCATCGATCACTGCAATTGCGCTCCGCTGATCGAGGTTTGCCTGCATAGGCCCTGCTGGACCGTCGATGCGAACGATCGAGCCACCGCGGCCTTCGACGAGTGCACGGTGACAGGCCGCCAAGGTTGCGGCGCTTGCGGCACGTCCCTGCAACATCACGCCGATCGATTGAAGCGGTTGATCGTCGGGACCGCGAACCCAAACGATGACTTCAGTCAGTGCCTTCATCGGATCCAGAGCGCAGATCGCTTCGATCTCGCTCAGCTGCTCGTCGGCAACGAATGCGGCAATCAGCGTCTTGGCCGCAGCTGTATCTTCGAGCGAGGCAGCGTCGATCCTCAAGATGGCACGGGCCGTGCTCGGAAGCTGATGGAGCAGCCGATTCCCCCGTAGCGTTTTTGCGTGTTGCATCGCCGCGAAGAGCAAGCCCGCCATGCTGATCGAAACGACGGCGGCCACCTTGAGCGAGCGAGACACGGCTCGAGGGTAGGAAGTTCTTTTCACGGGGCAAGCCCTCGTGCTAACGGGTGCCCCATGCCATGGCGCCGAATGCGGTTACGCAATGCCGAGGTCCTCGCGCGTTGTGATGAGAGCGGGGAGCTCGTCGCACGCGAGGGCAGGGTCGAGGTTCGGTATAAACCCAATGACGGAAGGGCGTATTTCGCGGGCGCCTCGAATTTGAAGCCGTCCGGAGCAACCTCGCAGATCGAGCCAGATTCGTTTTGCGCGCCCGGCGAAGCGGTGCAGAAGGCAAAGAAGGCAAGCAAAAAGCCCGCGGGCGCAGCCTCCTCCAAAGAATCGGCGGCCCCCGAAAAGCCGGAAGGTGACGAAGTGCTCGTCTACGCGGACGGCGCCTGCAGCGGCAACCCTGGCCCGGCAGGAGTCGGCGCAGTCGCGCTCTGGGCGGATCAGAGACGCGAGCTCAGCGAGTACATCGGGGAGGCGACCAACAACATTGCCGAGCTGACGGGCATTCTTCGCGCGGCAGAGCTTGCAATGGAGCTGGGCAGGCCGCTCCGGCTCTACACCGATTCGACGTATTCGATCGGCGTGCTGACGCAGGGTTGGAAGGTCCGTGCCAACAAAGAGCTGGTCGCCAAAGTGCGACAGGCGCTAGACACACATCCCGACGCCAAGCTCTATCACGTCCGCGGCCACCAAGGGGTGCGACTCAACGAGGAGGCCGACGGGCTCGCCGTCCGCGCGGTGCAGGACAAATCCTCTACGGGCTGGGTTTCGCCTTGAAGCGGCGCGCCGCTTCTTCGAGGGTAACGAGCTCGAAGCCGCCCTCCCGAATCACCTGAACTGCGGTTCGCAGCGAGCGAAGCTTCTCCGCCGCCGTTCGCCTCAAGTCCGCACGATACGGTCTGAGCGCCTCGAGCCCGTCTTCGTAGGCGTCGGCCACGTCGAATCCATGGAGCTCGAGATTGATGAGCTCCCTCCGGAGCATCTGCTTGCTCAGCCGCTCGGCGAGTTGGTCCCCGCCAAGGACGAGGGAAGTTCCGATGTAAGGGAGCTGCAGCGGCGTTACGCCGATCGGCAGTTCCATCATACCGTCCCCCTTTCTCCAGTACGGCCGCCCGATCCGGTACGGCTCCCGGGGCGCGCGTAGAACTGCTGGCTGGTCCAAGATGCTCGAGCTCTTTCGGCCTCGAAGCCTGATCGCCGCCCGCGCTGCGGCCTTCAACGCGTAGTAGCTCGGGCACGGAAAGACGCTCGAATCGTACTCGACCCCGGACGCTTCGAGCGCGCTGAACAGCACGTCGCTAACGCTGTAGCCCGGCGCGCGAAAACCGACGGGTCGCCTGCCGCAGCTCTGTTCGATGATCGTCGCGCCACGTTCGATCTCGTCGCCGATGTCCCCCGCCGCGCGACGCGTGAGATCGTAATGGTGGTGATACGAGTGATTTCCGATCTCGTGCCCTGCAGCGTGAAGCCTGGCGATTGTCTTTCGGTTCTCCTCGCGCTCGAGGTCCTCGCCGATGGCAAAGAACGTGGCTCGGATCGATTCGTCATCCAGCCAGGCAGTGAGTCGTGGCACGCACTTTTCGTATACCGCCCGGGCGCCCCGTCCTGCTGGCACCTCGACCCCGTGGATCGCCGCGTAGCGAGGCACCTCGTCCAAGTCGATCGAAATGGCGGCTAGTTTCAGAATCACCGTTTGAACCGGATTGCAATGAAGAGCTTCGCGAAGTTCTTGAGGACATTGGGAACTCGCCGGGCCAGCCCGACCGTCGGCGGCCGCTTCTCCTGCACCCGGACCGGAATCTCGCGCACGCCGAGTCCAGCGCGCTCTGCCCGGATGACGAGCTCGGAGGCGAAGAGGTCGCGATCGATCTGGCACGCGCTGGCGATCGGCTGAACGCGTTCTCTTCGAAAGGCCTTGAGGCCGTGCGTATCGGTTCCTCTGAATCCAAGCGCGGCCCTCAGCATGCCGTTGATCACCACGGTGCCGAGCCGCCGGAAGTAGGGGCGCTGGTCCATGGCGCCTTCCATCGCTTTGGAACCGACGACGAAATCCACCGATGGGTCTCGAAGGAGCGACAGGGCGCGCTCGTAAAAGTCCGTATCGCAAAGGTCGATTTCGTCGCAAATCACGATCTCACCCTTGGCATCGAGGATGCCTTCACGGAGCGCTTTCCCGTAGTTCGGCTCGACGGTGTGGCGACATCGGAACACGTCGAGACGCCCGGCGAGCTCGGTCGCGATCTCGACCGTTCGGTCTGTCGATCCGTTCTCCGCGATCAGGATCTCGTAGGACCAGGGGAAAAAGCTCAGTCGATCGAGGAGGTCGAGTATGGCCGCGCGTAGCATCGCTTCCTCGTTGAAGACGGGAATCACGATCGAGATCGAGGGGACGGTTTCGGGCTCGGCCAAGGCGCGGCACTGTCTTACGTCGAGATGACGGCGTCAAGCCAAGCTACAGATCACGGCGTGCGCTGCATCGAGGACGACGTCGAGCGAACCGAGGCAGGCGGGCAATGCGCATGTCTGTCCGCGCGACAGAGCCAATACGGTCTCTCCATCGTGGAGCGTCACCCGTCCGTCGAGAACGGTCAGCGCGCGCAATCGATCGGCCGCGTCGAGCTCGAGCTTTCCCGAGCCCGCCAAGCGTTGGACGGAGAACACCTCCGACCGGAGCGGTCCGTCGCGGCTGATCAGGACTTCGAGACTCGCCGGCCCATCGATAGGTGCCGGCCCCGCGCGGTGACTCAGACGATCGTTCCGTGCGACGTCGGCTGTGCGCCCCCACTTCGTCACGTCGAGAGCGCGCTCCCGGTGGAGCGTGCGCGGTTGGCCGTTGGGGTCCCGTTGGCCGGCGCGATCGTACTTCCGGTTCCAGTCCCAGTACCGGTACGTGACGCCGCGTTTGCCCGGCGCAACACGCTGAGGCTCGAGCAGCAAGACGCCTTTGCCGATTGCATGCGGTGTCCCCGGCCCAATCAAGAACAGATCGCCAGGAGACACCCCGACGAACGACATGAGCGCGGACACGTCCCCCTGCTCATCGATTGCGGTTTCGACCTCCTGCCGCGAGACGCCATCACGAAACCCGAGGTACAAACCCGCGCCGGGTTCGGCGTCGATGATGTACCAGGCTTCCGGCTTTCCGCTTTCGTCTGCCGCCAGCTGCCGGTCGTTTTCGTCGGGATGAATCTGGACCGAAAGATCGTCTGCGGCGTCGACCAACTTCACCAGAAGCGAGGTCGATTCATTCGGCGACTCGGCGCCGAGGAGCGCCGGGTCGGCACGCAGCACCTCGTCCAGGCTCGGTCCGTCGGCGAGCCGGCTCGGGAAATCCGGCTCCACCGAGAGCTCCCAGGCCTCGCCCACCGGCCCGCCCGGCGGCAGCTCGGCGTCTGCCTTCAGCCGCTGGCGGAT
>Ga0224508_10000325_pt1 | contig 47896 bp, 42 predicted proteins | sample SF_Jan12_sed_USG_4_FD_170157 | JGI IMG/M metagenome (GOLD analysis project Ga0224508, IMG submission 170157) | Sediment microbial communities from San Francisco Bay, California, United States - SF_Jan12_sed_USGS_21 | ecosystem: Environmental > Aquatic > Marine > Sediment | place: USA... | reverse complement strand
ATCCTCGTTGCGAGAGAGCAGGTGATCCGCCTTGTCGAGGCTGACAAAACTCTTCGGATGTTTCGCAGCGCCAAACAGTGCTGACGCATTATCGATCTCGACGATGTCGTCGAAAGGCGCATGCATAATCAGGATGGCCTTGCGCAGCGATGCCACCGCGGTCGGCAGGTTGTGTGCCGCCAGGTCGTCGACAAACTGCTTGCGAATCCGGAATGGCCGACCGCCGAGCTGAACTTCGGCAACGCCGTCTGCAGCGAGCGCCTCCTCCGCGCCGGCCAGCATGTGCGTCACATGCGCGGGATCCGATGGCGACCCAATGGTTGCCACAGCGACGGCCGACGGGATGGTCGCGGCGGCCTGGAGTACTGCTGTACCACCCAGGGAATGACCGAACAGAATCTCGGGGGCGCGGTGCTCCTGCTCAAGCCAGGCCGCGGCCGCAAGCAAGTCTTCTATGTTGCTGGAAAAACTCGTGTCTTCGAAGGCGCCCTCGCTTTGCCCGAGCCCGGTGAAATCGAAACGCAGCACGGCGATACTCGCATCGGTCATCGCGCGAGCAATGTTCGTTGCAGCCTTCAGGTTCTTCGAACAGGTAAAACAGTGAGCGAACAAGGCAAACGAACGTGGATCGTCATCCGGCATGTCGAGAATGCCCGACAAGGTCTCGCCGCCGGCATTCGGGAAGGACACTTTTTTACTCTGCATAACAAGGACACCTGTGGTTTTATACGGCTATGAACACGGAAGCGGACACGATTGTTGCCCAGGCGACGCCGCCGGGCGTCGGTGGCATCGGCGTGGTGCGCGTGTCGGGAGACAAGACCGAGCGAATAGCCAGAAAATTACTCGGTAGCTTACCGGAGCCCCGCACAGCAACCTATCGGATGTTTCGTGACGGAAGCGGCGCCAGGATCGACGCAGGTCTGGCTCTGTATTTTCCGGCACCAGCGTCGTTTACGGGCGAGTCGGTGCTTGAACTGCATGGCCATGGCGGCCCAGTGGTTATGTCGCTGCTGGTCGATGCGATTGTCGAGCTCGGCGCGCGCTTTGCCGAGCCCGGCGAGTTTTCGAAGCGCGCGTTCCTCAACAACAAACTCGACCTGGTCCAGGCCGAGGCGATTGCCGACCTGATTGGCAGCGGGACGGCGCAGGCCGCGCGCGCGGCGTTGCGATCCCTGACTGGCACATTCTCGAGTGCGGTCGATGCGCTGGCCGAACAGCTTGTGCGCTTGCGCATGCACGTCGAGTCAGCGATCGATTTTCCCGAAGAAGAAATCGACTTCCTGTCGGATGACGACCTGCTCAAGCGTATCGACGCTTGCGAAGCAGCGTTCGAAACACTCCAGGCGGAAGCGAAACAGGGGCGCGTGCTGCGCGACGGCTACCGTGTGGTTATCGTGGGCAAGCCCAATGCGGGCAAGTCGAGCCTGCTGAACCTGCTCAGTGGCCAGGAGGCAGCGATCGTCACCGAGGTTGCGGGTACGACGCGCGATGTACTGCGCGAACAGATCGACATCGACGGTCTCGCTGTCGAGCTCGTGGATACGGCAGGCATACGCAACGACCCTGATCGCATTGAAGCGGAGGGCATTCGCCGAGCTCGCGCCGCACTTGCCGATGCCGACGCGGTGCTCTGGATCCAGGACGCCACCGACAAGGACCAGGAGGAGCCGAAGGAGAGTCTGCCGGACGGTGTACCGATTACGATCGTGCACAACAAGATCGACCTGAGCGGTGACGAGCCTGGTTTCACTAATGGCGAGGTTTATCTCTCGGCCGAAACCGGCGCCGGTATCGAGGCGCTGCGACGGTGTATTCGCGAACTCGCCGGCTATGAAGACCAGGGCGAGGGCGCATTCACCGCACGCCGGCGGCATATCCGGGCGCTGCGAAAAGCCGCCGATCATTTCGCCACCGGCAAAACGGCGCTTGAAGAAATGAAAGCCGGTGAGCTACTGGCCGAGGAGCTGCGGCTCGCACAGCAGGCGCTTGGAGAAATAACCGGCGCTTTCTCCGCCGACGATCTGCTCGGCAAAATCTTCTCAGAGTTCTGCATCGGTAAGTAAGACTGACCGCCTGCTAGAATTGCTGTCGACTCCAGCGGAGATTCGCGTGAATATGTTCAAGTACCGGGCGGCGCTCGTCGCCAGTTGTTTCTTATTGTTTTCTACAAGCGCGTGCACGCCACCGGAAACAGGCGGTGGCGCGAATGCGGGCGCGGCCTTTCATGCGTTGCTGGACGAACACTGGGCCGCGGCAGAGGCTGAGAAAATCTTTTTCCGCACGGACCCGGATGGCTGGCGCATGGACGGCAGGCTATCGGAACATACGGCCGAGGCGCGCGCCCGGCGAGCGCAATTCAATGAACAGGTGCTGAGCGCGCTGGCGGACATCGACGACGATGATCTCAGCCCAGGCGACAAAACCTCGTATCGCATTTTCAGGTATGAGCGGGAAACCGAGCGCGCTCACTATCAGCAGCGCGATCACTATTTTCCGTTTACGAGCCTGTTCGGTTATCACACCTACTTTGCCGAATCGCCAGCGAACACGTCGTTCCTATCGGCACAGGATTACGATGACTACCTGGTCAGCCTGGCCGATTTCACGCGTTACAACCGCGAGCACATCGAGGTGTTGAGAGAGGCGGTTGACGCTGGTTATACGCACTACTGCGGCAGCATCGAGAACTACGCGAGAACGATTGACGCGCACATCGTTGCGAACGCCGAGCAAAGCGGTCTTTATGTGCCGTTCAATAACTTCCCGGGCAATGTTAGCGACGACCAGCGGGTAGCGCTCACGAACAAAGGCGTAACGCTGATCAATGATGTCGTCATTCCCGGGTACGAGGAGCTGCTGGTATTTTTCAACGAGGAGTACCTGCCGGCGTGTCGGCCCGACCCCGGCATTACGTCCTTGCCGGGCGGCGATGATTACTATCAGTACCTGATCGCGTACTTTACGACGACCGACATGAGCGCGGCAGAAATACACGAGCTCGGCGTATCCGAAGTCGAGCGCATCCGCGCCGAGATGCAGGCGATCATTGAATCGATAGGTTTCGAGGGTGACTTCGATGCGTTCGTCGAATTCCTGCGCGAGGATCCACAATTCTATGCGAAGACGGCAGACGAGCTCCTGGGCCGTGCCGCGCTGATCAGCAAGACGGCCGAAGGTGAGCTGCCGCGTTTTTTCACGCGCCTGCCGCGCGCGACCTACAAGATCGTCGGTAACCCGACCCGTGGTGCGTACTACATGGCGCCGAGCGGTGATGGCACAGACTCGGGAACTTACTTCGTCGAAATTGGCGACCTGGAAAGCGAGCCGCTGTATGCGCTGGAATCGCTGTCACTGCACGAGGCGGTTCCCGGGCACCACCTGCAATCGACGCTTGCCCAGGAGCTCGACCTGCCCGAATTCCGCCGCGATCTGTACCACTCGGCATTCGGCGAAGGGTGGGGGCTTTATTCCGAGCGGCTCGGCAAGGAAATGGGCTTCTACAAGGACCCCTACAGCGATTTCGGACGACTCAGCTACGAGGCCTGGCGCGCGTGCCGCCTTGTGGTCGACACGGGTCTGCATGCCTTCGGCTGGTCCCGTCAGCAGGCCGTGGACTTCATGCTCGAGAACACAGCCCTGAGCGAGGCGGATATCAACAAGGAGATCGACCGCTACATCACCTGGCCGGCACAGGCGCTCTCGTACAAGATCGGCGAGCTGAAGATTCGCGAATTACGGGCGAGGGCGGAAAACGAACTCGGTCCGGCCTTCGACATTCGCCGCTTCCACGATGTCGTCGTCGGTAACGGTTCGTTGCCTATCGCCGTTCTCGAAGATATGGTCGCGGACTGGATCGCAGCAGAGAAGACCGTAGCCCGGTAACTCACGATCAAGCGCTACTTCGCCAACTTTCCTTCGTCGAGGAAGGCGAGGGCTTTCGCGAAACCGGATCGGCGCGGCGTGCTGTGCCCCATGTCGCGGATGATCATGAGCTTGGTCTGTTTGATGCCCGCCCTGCGATAGCCGCGGTAGGTCTTCTTGACGGGCTCGAGCGCCTGGTCGAGAGCGCCGGTGACAAGTACATAACGGTTCTCCTTCATCGCGTCGATATTCGGGGAATCGTCGAGATGCCAGAGATCGGCACCGCAGAAAAACAGGCCCCCGGTGAAGATGTGCGCGTTGTCGATGACAGCCATACTTGCGACGCGCCCGCCACCCGAGAACCCGCTCAGGTAGATACGGTCCTCATCCACGACATAGTCCCGCTTCACCAACTCCACGCCGAGTAACGACAACAAGACGCGGCGCGGTACCTTGGTCCGGTTGCCGGACCTGTCGGCACCGATCCAGATCATGTTGTGCTTAACCATGACACTGCGCCATTCCCTGGGCATGGCGCCTGATCGTGTTGGGCTGATGTAAACAAGCAGGCCCGCGGGTTTGTCAGGCGAGTAGTCCGGCGGGACATAGTACTGCCAGGTTATTTCCTCGGCCGGGTCAAACAGCTCCCCGTAACTTGCTGCCCTGTCGCCCAACAAGGCGGTTGCCGCGTGGCTTGCCGAAAATGAGTCCGTCTGCGGAAGCTCCTGGTCGCCGGTCGCGGCGCCTGCGAGCACCACGGAGAGCAAGAGTGCAGATGCGGCCCTGGGAATAATGGTGGCGACCCTACTCCGTTGCTGGCACTCTGAAACTCGGTTCAGCGATCGACATCTCGGTGATTTCGCCGTACTTTGCCACCGCGTCGCGAATCGCATCGGCGTCGCCAATGATCACGAACACGAGATCGTCGGGCACCGGATAGACGTCGCTGATCGCCAGCGCGACAGACTCGGCCGCCGCCGCCTGCAATTCCGAACCGTACTCATCGACGTAGGAACGATCCAGCCCGTTTATCTCCAGAAACGCGAGCATATTGGCGAGCGCAGAGGCCGTCTCGAGTCGCGGCGGGTACTGGCCCATGATGTAGTTGCGCGCCGACGACATCATGTCGTCATCCAGCCCCTTGTCTTGCAGGCGACGCAACACGCTGACCGCCAGGTCGATGGTCTCGACGGTTGTGCCGGTCTCCGTGAACGAGCGAATCGTCACAGGGCCGGGCTGCGAGCGCTGGTCAATGACAGACCGGGCGCTGTAGGTCAGTCCGGCGTTCACCCTTAGCTCAGTAATGAGCATCGACGTGAAGCGCGCGCCAAATACCGTGTTGGCGAGATTGAGTTCCGCGCGGCGCGGATAATCCAGGGCGACACCAACGTTACCGAACCAGAAATAGGACTGCGTGGCACCGGGCTTGTCGATGAGCAGAACGCGCCGGCCCGCCGCCTTCGCGGGTGCGGGAACGTCCGGCAGGACGGCCGCCGCAGGCGCCCAGCCGCCGAACTCGGCAGTGAGCCGGGCCTTCATGGCAGCCGCGTCGAAGTCACCGACAACCGAGATGATGAGCCGGTCGCCACCGAAATGATCCTCGTAATACTTGACGAGATCGTCCAGCTCGATAGCGGTCAGCGATGACTCGCTGCCAATCGTCGGCTTGCCGTAGGGATGGTCGCCATATATGAACGCGTAGGCGTAATAGGACATCAGGTCGTTCGGGTCGCCGTCTTTTGCCGCCTTGATCAGGCCGATAGTCCGCTCCTGTTCCTTGGCAAACTCGTCGGCGGCCAGTGTGGGTCGTTGCAGGACGTCCGACACGAGTTCAATCATGAGCTCGGCATCGCGCGAAAGAAACTCGGCCGATACCGCTGTCGAGTCCGAGTCAGCGCCTACGGACAAGCGACCGCCGACATTTGCCGAGGCACTGGCGAACTCGGTCGCGTCGCGGTCACCGGCACCTTTCTGCATTACGGAGGCAAGCAACCCAGCCAGCCCGGCTTTGCCGTCAGGGTCGGCGACGCTGCCGCCGCGAACCTCCGCGCGCAGGCCGATAAGCGGGACTTCGTGTTTCTCGCTCAGCAGCAACACGGCGCCATTTTCCAGGACTACGCGCTCGTACTCCGGTAGCTTGATGTCGTTGGACCAGGCAGGACCGGCGACGAACAGCGTTACCGCGATAAGAAGCAGGCGCTTCATGGTGCCCCGTCCCCGAGCGGTGCGCGCAAGACGCCGACAGTCATGTTATTTCGCTGGAACACGTTGGCGGCGACTGTCTGCAATTCGGCCGGCGTTGTCTCAGCGAGTTGCTCGGGAATGGCGAACAGGTTTTCGTAATCGCCCGTAAAGACCTCGTAGTTCCCGAGAACCGACGCCTTGCCGTCGATGGTCTGGAGATCGCGCCAGAATGATGCGATCCGCAGGTTGCGAGCCTTGTCCAGCTCCTCCGCGGTGACGCCGTCGACCGCAACCTCTTGCAGCATGCTGAGCAGCCGTGCCTCAACGAGGGCCGGATCGCCGCCGGGCGGCAGCGTCATCGCGAAGTACGCAATGCCCGGGTCGAACCCGCCGGACTGCCAGGCGCCGACATCGAGCAGTACTTGCTCCTCTTCGACAAGGGCCTGGTGCAGGCGAGACGAGCTGCCTTCGGCGAGAATCGCGAGCAGCAGCTCGAGGTGAAGCGTTTCGGCCTCACCCTCCGCGCTTGAGTGAAACGCAACATGAACCAGCGGCGTTTGCGCGTCGGTCTCGACCAGCACGCGCCGCTCGCCTTGCTGCGGTGGCTCGACGGTCGTGATTTCGGGCGGTGGATGTTGGCGGGGTATGGGCGACAGGTACTGGTCGGCCAGGAGATAGATCTCCCCGGGCGTTACATCACCGGCGAAAATCATCGTCAGGTTGTTGGGAGCGTAGTAGGTCCTGAAGAAGTCCTCGAGATCCTGTTGCGTCCAGTTTTCGATATCCGACGGCCAGCCGATGACCGGGTTCTGGTAGGGGTGGGCGACGAATGCTGTCGCACGGACCTGTTCGTAAAGACGCCCGAAGTTGTCGTTGTCGATTCGCAGGCGGCGCTCCGAGTACACAGTGGTGCGCTCGGTCTCGACAACATCGGGATCGATGGCGAGATTCAGCAAGCGGTCGCTCTCGAGCTCGAAAATCGTCTCGAGCGCCGAACGCGGAAACCAGTCCATGTACACGGTCAGATCGTTGCTCGTGTACGCATTGTTGGCGCCGCCGGCCGCTTCCATCTCCTGGTCGAACTCGCCTTGCCCGCGCGACCTTGAACCGTTGAACATCATGTGCTCGAAAAAGTGGGCGATGCCGGTGACGCCCGGGTATTCGTTGCGGCCCCCGGCGCGGACGAAGTTGTACATAACCACATTGGGAATGTCGTGATCCGGCCAGACAATGATCTCGAGGCCGTTCGGCAAATTGAACGAGGTGATTTCGCGCGGCACCGTGGCCTTGGCCGAGAAATCGAAAACCGGTTTGAGCGGAATTTCCTCGAGCACGAGCGGCGGTGGCGGCACGAACTCCGGCAACAGTTTTTCGCCGATGACGGCGGCCACGCCCAGCACCGCAAGCACCGCTACAGCGGCATTGAGCTTCTGTCCGGTCTTGTAGACGATCGACTGGGTCTGGTCGACATCGACTTCTTTCTTCAGGCCCGCCGGCGTGATCTCGTAGACCCAGGCGAAAATCAGTGCGACCGGGAAGCCGATCGCCAGCAGCAGAAGGATGTAGTCGCTGACCCAGGCCGACAGCCCGACGCCGCTGACCATGTGGCTGACAATCCATACGAGCAGCCAACTGGCGACTGCGTACAGGAGTGCGACCTTGATGACGTTGCGCCGCCGGAGTTCCGAGAACAGGGACATGGCGGATATTCTAGCCGAGCAAGCCCTCTCGACGATACAGGCGCGCGCACACCCAGGTCAGGATGATGCCGATAAGCAAGGTGCTCGTGACCGATATGGCCACATGCAGCGCGTTAATCGGCTCATTCTTGACCATATCGACGAGCAGCAGGTGCTGGCTGAGCGACGGAACGAACATAAACTCGGTGCGCGGTCTGAGGGTCAGGATGCTGACGATCAGGATCGGCATCGTCGGCGCTATGAGGACCACGCTCAGCCACGTTTGCGCCTCACGGTAGCTCTTTGTAAACGAGGCAACCAGCGTCATGAGCGCCGCGCCGACCAGGATGAATGGCAGGAAGATCGCCAGCGCCGCGAGAACCACGTCGGGCCCGAAATTCGGCGTCATGCCGAGCTGTTCGAGCGGCATGAACTTAAGCGAGACATAGAAGGCTGTGAGACTCAGCATCAGCGACAGTGTCATGAACAGGCAGGTCGCAGCGATCTTGCCGTAGATAAGCTGGTCGCGCGTTACGGGCAGGGATAACAGCGGCTCGAGTGAGCCGCGTTCGCGCTCGCCGGCCGTGGTGTCGATGGCCAGGTACATGCCGCCCATCAGTGCGGCAAAGACGAAGAAGTAGCTCATCATGCCCAGCAACATGGCGGAGCGACCGCTCGGCGTCGACACATCGACCTCGTCGATATTGATTGGCTGTAGCGCGCGTGGATTGATGCCTCGTGCGACCACGCGTGTACCTGAGAGTAGTCGCTGGTACGCGTACAGGGCATTGCGTGCGCGGCGGGCGTCGCGCTCAGCATCGGAATTCGCCTGATCCGAGACGAGCTCGATCCTGGCAGGAATCATCTCGCTGAGTTGTTCCCCGAATTCGGCGGGAATCACGAGGACGACATCGTAGGTGCCGGTTTTGACGGCCTCCATCGCGGCCGCCGTGTCATCGGGACCGTCGACTGCGTCGATGTTCTGGCTGCGCAGGAACGCCACGAGGTTCGGCGCATGCTCCTGGCCGATAACAGGAAGCTCGAGCGTGCTCTCGGCGCTTTCGAATGAGCGTTCGATCGACAGGTTGATGACGAAAGCAAACAGGATGGGGCCGAAGATCGGGCCCATGAGCAATGCCGAGCTCAGAGTACGGCGATCCCGGAAGTTGTCGAGGACCTCCTTGAGGAAAACCGTGAACGTTGTGCCCATCATTCTGGCGCGACCCGGTGAATGGCGTTCACGAACGCGTCTTCTATGTCGTCGCAGCCCGTGCGCTCGCGGATGCCGTCGATCGAGTCGTCGATCGCGACCTTGCCGTGCGCGATGATGCAAATGTCGTCACATAACGCGGCAACCTCCTGCATGACGTGGCTCGAAAACAGGACGCAGCGCCCGTCGTCCTTCAGTTTGAGAATGATTTCGCGCAGCGAGCGCGTTGCCATGACGTCGAGGCCATTGGACGGCTCGTCGAGAATGACGTTTTGCGGGTCGTGCACGAGTGCGCGAGCGAGCGAGACCTTGGTGCGTTGACCCTGCGAAAAGCCCTTGGTGCGGCGTTCGGCAAAATCCCCGATCTCGAGGAGCTTCACGATCTGGTCGACGCGATCGTCAATCTCGGCCTTGTCGAGGCCGCAAAGCCTGGCGAAGTAAGCGATGTTCTCGCGCGCCGTCAGGTGCGGATAAAGCCCGGCGCCATGCGGCAGGGCGCCGATGCGCTTGCGTGCGGCCAGGCTGTCGGTCACCACGTCGGCGCCGTCGATGTTGGCGCTGCCTTCGTCGGGCTTCAATACCGTGTACAGGACGCGCAGCGTGGTCGACTTGCCCGCGCCATTAGGACCGAGCAGCGCCGTGATCTTGCCGTCGGGCGCATCGAAACTGACGCCACGCACGGCGTGAACCTTGCCGAACGACTTGTGAATGTCCTTGACCGTAATCACGGCGAAGGCCCGGAAAAATCGAGGAAGAAAGGCATTACGAAACTGCGCTCCAGGCATTCAGGATCGACAGCGGCCGGGTCCGCTGCCTCGACGAAGTCGGCAATGAGGCGGCTCGTGCAGCCGACCGCAATCTGGCCGTGCCCCTGGTGCGTGCCGACCAGGGGGAGAAAATTGGTGAGATCGGCCGCGGCAAGGTCCGCATAGCGCGGCGGCGTTATCGGGTCGGCGTCGCCCGAGAGCAGCAGGAACGGCAGGTCCGTTGCGAGCGGCACCTTGAATTCCACGTCGATGGGGCCGGCCGGCCACAACTCACACATGGCCTCGAGCGTCTCGAGCTGAAACGAACCCATGTAGCTGGCGTCGATACCCGCGTAGTCGATGGTGGTGCGATCGAGGAACGGCATGTCCTCGGTGCACATCACGGCGTTATGCATGCCGAGGGCAAGCATGTCCGACATCTGCAGGGCGGTCATCATGTATTGCCCGGCAATGGGTACCCAGTTGCCCTGGCCTGCTTCGTGAATAAACAGCGGCAGGAGGGCGATCGTCGTCGGGCTGTAGGCAAGCAGGCGGACGGCACCGGCAAACTGGCCGTCGCCCAGCGAAATAACCTCCGTGCGACCGGTGTTCGGATGTGGCACGGTGACCTCAACCGGCGCTTCACGTAGCTCAGCGACGATGCGGACGAATGTCGCCTCAAGATCAGGGAAGCGCGCGTCGCACGCCTCGTCCTCGGCGCAGCGCGCGAGGATGTTGTCCACGGCCTTCTGGCTCTCCGTGGCGATCTCGGGGCCCAGCGACAGTTGGGGTGGCACGACGCCGTCGATCACAACGGTGCGCGTCGAGTCCGGGTAGCGTCTTGCGAAGTGCTGGGCGACGCGCGTGCCGTAGGACACCCCGTAGAGGTTGAGCGCCGAGTAGCCCAGGGCCACGCGCACGGCCTCGAGATCCGTTACAGCCACGCTGGTCGTAAAATAGCGTGGGTCGTGCGGCAGCTGTTCCAGGCAGTCGGTGATGAACTCGATGGTGTCGTCGAGCGTGAATTCGGATTCGAAAATAATGGCGTCGTCGTCGATCGGGCAATCCATTCGCGACGACTCTCCCGTGCCACGCTGGTCCACGAGCAGGATGTCCCGGTTGCGGCGCAAGGGTTCGAACGCTCCCTGCATCATCGCGTAAAACTCGACCGTTCCCTGTCCCGGGCCACCCGCAATCGGCACGACCGGATCATTCTCCGGGTTCAGGTTCAAGGCAGGAACAACCGCGACGCGCAGCTCGATCGATGGTGAATCGGGATCCGCCGGGTTCTCGGGCCTCCGCAGGGTGCCGCAACGGGCCTTGATGCCATGGAAGCCCGGGCCGGCGCTGATACGACACTCCTCTAGGGCGAGGCTTTGTGCCCCGGCGCCGCCGCACAGCATGAGCAGGGCGAGGCTGCCGGTCAGGTTACGAAGGGTGATTCTGGTCATCGACGATCCGTCGGACAAACGAACGGGGTATCTTGGACAAACGCCTGTTGTTAGTAAAGTTTCCGTAGGGGCGGATAAACGATAGAATCCGCGCCCCAGGCAGCCAGAAGCTGGTTAAATTTTGAGCAATGTCCCGTTTGCATGATGTCATCGTGATTGGCGGCGGTCACGCCGGTACGGAAGCCTCGCTGGCGGCCGCACGGGCGGGTGCGCGCACGCTGCTCGTGACGCACAAGATCTCGACACTCGGGCAGATGAGCTGCAACCCGGCTATCGGCGGCATTGGCAAGGGACACCTGACGAAGGAAATCGACGCGCTGGGTGGCGCCATGGCCCGGGCAATCGATGTTGCGGGCATCCAGTTTCGTACACTGAACGCCTCCAAGGGCCCCGCCGTGCGGGCGACGCGCGCGCAGGCCGACCGCGAGCTCTACCGGGATGCGATCCGCGGCATGCTCCTGGGCCAGCCGAACCTCGATGTGGTCGAAGGTGCCGTCGAGGATCTCATCGTGGACAACGGCCGCGTCGCGGGCGTTGTTACCGGCAATGGTGACAGCCACCTCGCGAAGACGGTCGTGCTGACGACCGGGACCTTCCTCGGCGGCCGGATCCTCGTGGGCAGGACCGAAGAAGCGGGCGGTCGGGTCGGGGATGCGCCCTCGATAAGGCTGGCGGATCGCCTGCGCGAAATGCCCTTCAATGTGGCGCGCCTCAAGACCGGAACACCGCCGCGGCTTGACGGCAAGACGCTCAATTATGAACTTATGCAGGAGCAGCCCGGCGACGTGCCGATGCCGGTGTTCTCGTTCGTGGGCTGGCGTGGTCAGCACCCGCGACAGGTGTCATGCCACATCAGCAAAACGACGGAGAAGACGCACGACATCATTCGTGAGTCGCTTGACGAATCGGCGATGTTCTCCGGGTTGATCGAAGGCGTGGGTCCGCGCTACTGCCCGTCGATCGAAGACAAGGTCGTTCGCTTTGCAGACAAGGACTCCCACCAGGTGTTCGTCGAGCCGGAGGGGCTTACGACCGACGTTGTTTATCCCAATGGTATTTCGACGAGCATGCCGCTTGCCGTGCAGGAACGCTTTGTCCGCTCGATAGTCGGTTTCGAAAAAGCCGAGATTACGCAACCCGGCTACGCAATCGAGTATGACTACTTCGATCCGCGTGACCTGAAGCCGACGCTCGAGACGAAATACGTGCAGAATCTTTTCTTCGCCGGACAGATCAATGGCACAACAGGTTACGAGGAAGCCGGGGCGCAAGGCTTGCTTGCCGGCATCAACGCTGCTCGCAAAGCTCGTGAACAGGAATGCTGGTTCCCGGAACGACACGAGGCCTACCTGGGCGTGCTTGTCGATGATCTCATCACGCGCGGCGTGTCCGAGCCGTACCGCATGTTCACGAGCCGGGCCGAGTACCGCCTGCTGCTGCGCGAAGACAACGCCGACCAGCGGCTGACCGGGCAGGGCCGCGCGCTGGGCCTCGTGGACGACGAGCGTTGGGCGAGTTTCCAGGCAAAGTACGAAGCCGTGGCGAGCGAACAGCAGCGTCTCGCAGGCGCGTCGGTCAATGGCACCAGGGCGGCGGCACTGCTAAAGCGACCGGAGTTTGGCTACGCCGAGGTCACCGACCTCGTGGGCCGCAGCGAGGCGCTGGAGTCGATGCGCTCTGAAGAGCGCGAGCAAGTGGAGTTGCAGGTCGAAGTGCAGGCGAAGTACGCAGGCTATATCGACCGGCAGGAGCGAGAGATCGCGAAACACGCGAAACAGGAGTCACTGCGCCTGCCTGCTGACATTGACTATGAGCGCGTCGACGGCCTCTCGAACGAGGCACGGCAAAAGCTGGTTGCTGCACGACCCGCGACGCTCGGCCAGGCATCACGTCTTGAGGGTATGACCCCATCGGCCGTGTCGCTGATCCTCGTTCATCTCAAGAAGCGGCAACTGCAAAAAAGCGCCTAGTGCACCGCAGCGTCCGGCCGAGCAGTCAGGTATGCTTTGGGCATGAAAAGCTTACGAATTCTCGGCCTGTGCCTGGTTCTCGCGGGCGCTGCCGCCTGCGATGGTAAGGAAGAGGCTGTTGGTCCGCCCGATACGCTGCAACGCGGTCTTCCGACCGATGCGGAAACCCTCGACCATCACAAGGCGCGCAGCATCCAGGCGCACGACGTGCTGCGCGACCTCGGCGAGGGCCTGGTTGGCTACACGGCCACCGGCGAACTGGTTCCCGCGGCCGCGGAAAGCTGGAAGGTGTCCGCGGACGGGCTCAAGTACACATTTATTCTTCGGGACGGTCTGCGCTGGTCAAATGGCGATGCGGTTACAGCCGGCCACTTCGTCGCAGGAATGCGTCGGCTGGTTGATCCGGCCACAGCGGCCGTGTACGTGGACCTGCTCTCCGGAATTGAGAACGCGGCGGCCATTTCGGCCGGCGACATACCGGTGTCCATGTTGGGCGTAGAGGCGCCCGACGACAACACGCTCGTGATTCGGCTGGCCCAACAGGCGCCCTATTTCATCAACCTGCTTTCGCATCCGAGCACCTTCCCTATTCACCCGCCCTCGGTCGCCGAGCATGGTGACGGCTTTGCGCGGCCGGGAAGGCTGGTCACGAACGGCGCCTACAGGCTTGACGCCTGGGTCCCGGGCTCGCTGATCACCCTGAAGCGCAACGAGCATTATTGGAACAATGCCGCAACGGCAATCGATGCGGTCAACTACCACGTACTGGTGCAGGATACCGCGGAGCTGAATCGTTATAGGTCTGGCGAATTACACACCACCAGCACAGTGCCACCGGGCGCGTTCGCGCAAGTTCGTGAGGAGTACGGCGACGAGCTCCATGTCTCGCCACAACTAAACGTTTACTACTATGGTTTCAATCTGACGAAGCCGCCGTTCAAGGACAATCTTGCCTTGCGCCAGGCGCTGTCGATGGCGATTGATCGCGAGCTGCTGGCGGAGAAGGTCGTCGGTCGTGGCGAGGCGCCGGCTTACAGCTGGGTGCCGCCAGGGGTCAATAATTACGAGCCGCCGCTGTCGAGCTTCGCGGCGCTCAGCAAGGTGGATCGGGAGCAGCTCGCACGCCGCCTTTACAAGCAAGCCGGCTACAGCGAGGAGAACCCGCTACGCGTCGAGATTCGTTTCAACACCAATGATACGCACGAAAAGGTCGCGGTCGCCGTGCAGTCAATGTGGCTCGATGTGCTGGGCGCCGAGACGGTGCTGCTTAACGAAGAGGCACAGGTATGGCTCGCCAATATGCGGGCGGCCGAAGTCACACAGGTCTTCCGCGCAAGTTGGATGGGCGACTACAACGACGCACATACGTTTCTCAGCATCCTGCAAAGCGGGAATGCCATGAATATGCCGCGCTACGAGGGTGAGGAATTCAACGACCTAATGGAGCGCGCAGCCTCGCAGAGTGACCCGCATCAGCGTCGGTTGCGTCTCGAAGAAGCTGAGCGCGTCATGCTCGCGGACTATCCGGTCATCCCGCTTTATTTCTATGTCTCGAAGCATCTCGTCAGCCCGAACATCGAGGGTTGGGGAGACAACGTTCTTGATTACCATTACTCTCAGCACCTGAGTTTCAAAGCGGCCAGTAGTCAATAGGAAGCGGTCGAGGCCGCTGCCGGGCCGCACGGGATTAAAGACTTGCTGCGATACACGCTGCTCCGCATTCTTGGGGCGATACCAACGCTGTTGTTGGTCATTGCTCTCGCGTTCCTGATGGTGCATGCGGCACCAGGCGGGCCGTTCAGCGACGAGCGCGTCCTGCCGGCGTACGTCGAAAAGAACATCGAAGAGAGGTATCACCTCGACGAGTCGCTGCCCAGGCAATTCCTGCGCTATGTGTCCGGACTATTACAGGGTGACCTGGGCCCCTCGTATCGCTACCGGGACCGTTCCGTCAACGAGCTCATCGCCGGCGCGTTTCCGGAGTCGCTGAAGCTCGGCGCACTGGCTATGGCACTTGCATTGTTGCTCGGCGTCTCTGCCGGCACCGCTGCGGCCCTGCGGCAGGGGACGTGGCTCGACAAGACAGTGATGGGTTTTTCGATGACGGGAATTTCCATTCCCGTGTTTGTCGTTGCACCCGTGCTGGTGCTGTTCTTTGCCGTGAAATTGCAGTGGCTGCCTGCAGGTTGGACGAGTGTGACCGGCCTCAAGCCCCTCCTGCTGCCCGTCGTGACGCTGGCGTTGCCGCAGATCGCGTACATCGCGCGGTTGACTCGTGCGAGCATGATCGACGTTCTCAACCGGGACTTCATCCGCACAGCTCGCGCACAAGGCCTTGGCACAGCGACAGTCGTGCGCGTGCATGCGCTGAAGCCGGCAATATTGCCCGTGCTCTCCTACCTGGGCCCAGCAATTGCTGCCGTGTTGACCGGCTCGGTGGTGGTTGAAGAAATTTTCGGTATCCCCGGGCTTGGTGAGCTCTTCGTGCGCAGTGCGTCGAATCGCGATTACACGCTCGTGCTGGGAATCGTAATCTCGTACGGAACGCTCATCATTTTTCTTAACCTGCTCGTCGACATTCTCTACGGCGTGCTGGACCCAAGGGTGCGCTACCGATGAGTGGCAATCGCAGCATCCGAATTACGGGCGGCGTCCTGCTCGCGATAGCCGCCGTTGCGGTGTTCGGGCCGTGGCTAAGCCCGCATGGTTTCGCCAGCGTCGACTACGAGAACATCCTGGCTTCGCCATCGCTGGCTGACATGCGCTTTTTCGGTACTGACGAACACGGCCGTGACCTGTTTGTGCGTACGATGATGGGAGTGCGCGTGACGTTGCTCGTCGCGATCGTTGCGAGTTTCGTGAGCCTGGTTATTGGTGTGGCGTACGGCGCAATCGCGGGTTATGTCGGGGGGCGCCTGGACGCAGCGATGATGCGTTTCGTCGATACGCTGTACGCGTTGCCTTTCATCTTCTTCGTGATTCTGCTCATGGGCATTTTTGAGCGCAACTTCCTGCTGATCTTTGTGGCAATTGGGGCGATCAACTGGCTGGACATGGCGCGTATTGTGCGTGGGCAGACGCTAAGCCTGCGGGAGCGCGAGTTCGTCGAAGCCGCACGGCTGACCGGCGTGAGTACGATGCGGATCGTATTTCGCCACATTGCCCCAAACCTGGTCGGGATTGTGATCGTGTACGTCACGCTGACGATTCCGCAGGCCATCCTCGTGGAGTCCTTCCTGAGTTACCTCGGTCTCGGCGTGCAGGAGCCACAGACGTCGCTTGGGACGCTCGTCGAAGCCGGCGTTGACCTCATGGAAAGCGCTTCCTGGACGCTGTTGCTGCCCGCGGCGGTGCTCGCGCTGATCCTGATGTGTTTCAACTTCCTTGGCGACGGGCTGCGTGACAAGTTCGACGCGAGGCATTCGCAGTGAGCATGCTCGATGTCCAGGGACTGACGATACGCTACGGTGATGACACGGTCGTTGATGGTGTTGACCTGTTTATCGACCGCGGTGAGTCGGTCGGTCTCGTCGGCGAATCGGGTTCGGGCAAATCGCAATCCGCGCTCGCTATTCTGGGATTACTGCCTCGAGAGGCCGCGGTTAGCGGCAGCATCGAATTCGATGGACGACAAATACTCGGGGCTGGCGAACGCGAGCTGGATGCGTTGCGTGCTCGACGTATTGGCATGGTATTCCAGGACTCGATGCAGGCCCTTAACCCGTACCTGCGCATCGGTGTGCAGATGCGGCAGATTCCCTTGAGTCACGGGCTGGCCAAAAAGGGCGATGCAGATGCCAGGGTGATCGAGATGCTCGCCAAGGTCGGCCTGCCTGACCCGCACCGACAGTTCCGCGCCTACCCACACGAACTATCAGGTGGCATGCGCCAACGCGTCATGCTGGCCTCGGCGCTGATCGCGGAGCCGGACCTGCTTATTGCCGATGAACCGACGACGGCACTCGACGTCACCGTGCAGGCACAGATCCTGGACCTGCTCGAAGACATTCGTGACAACACGGCACTGCTGCTGATCACGCATGATCTCGGGATCGTGGCCGGTCACTGCGAGCACATGATCGTGCTCGACAAGGGCCGCCTGGTGGAGCAGGGGCAGACGACCACGTTGTTCGCGGCGCCGGGGCATGCGCACACTGAGACGCTGCTTGCCGCGGCCCCGCGCGTCGACCGGGGCGATGTGCCGGCCGCGATCAACGGCAGCACGATCCTGAGTGTCAGTGATGTGTCGGTCGAATACCGGGACCTGCGCGCAGTAAGGGATGTGAGCTTCGCGGTACGGGAAGGCGAAACCGTCGCGGTAGTCGGCGAGTCCGGATCCGGAAAATCGAGTGTGGTACGCGCCATGCTGGGGCTTGTGCCGTTGTCTGCAGGGCGGGTCGTGTATGCGGGCGAGACCCTGGAAGGGCCGGTCGAAAACAGGCTGAAGTCGCATCGCCGCGACCTGCAGCTTGTGTTCCAGGATCCTGTCAGCGCCCTGAATCCGCAGATGCGCGTCAGGTCGATTGTCGAAGAGCCGTTGCGTGTGCACGAAAGGTCACTAAGTGCGTCGGCCCGGGAAGAGCGCGTCAGCGAGATACTCGAGAAAGTTGGGCTGAGCAAGAAGTACCTGCAACGCTTTCCGCACCAGCTGTCGGGCGGCCAGGCGCAGCGAGTCGCGATCGCGCGCTCCTTGATACTGCAGCCGAAGGTCCTTGTGTGTGACGAAGCGGTTGCGGCGCTCGACGGGTCGGTGCGCCAGCAGGTGCTCGACATGCTGCGGGAGGTGCAGGCCGACACCGGTCTCTCGATCATCTTTATTTCACACGACCTCGCGGTCGTACGGTCGATTAGCCACCGGGTGGTCGTCATGTATCTCGGCAAGCTCGTGGAAGCGGCGGACAGCGGCTCGTTGTTCGCGACACCGCGGCACCCCTATACACAGGCGCTGCTCGACTCCGTCCCGGTACCGGACCCGGTTGTCGTACCGAAGCGGGCACCGTTGCGCGGCGAGGTCCCGTCGCCGGTTAACCCGCCCTCAGGCTGCGTGTTTCATCCGCGGTGCCCGAAGACCGAGTCAAAGTGCAGCAGCAAGGTGCCGAGCCTGCGCGATGTTGAGGGGTCCAGGGTTGCCTGCCACTTCCCGAACTAACGGACAGCGCCGAACGGAATGGGTATGGGTGCGCCGTTGACAGTGAGCAGGCCCTGTTTCATCTCCGCATTCATCTCATACGCCGCGCCGCGCTTCACAAGAAACCCGCCGCCGATCGCCATGGCCGCGTCTGGTTGCTTCTCCACCAACATCTCGACTAGCGCTTCAGGAATCGAGATATCGACGGTTGCCTCGGTCGTCATCAGCAAAGATGTCCAGGCGAAATCTGCCGGGTCTCTCTCCTCAAAGGAGAACATCATCTTCGACGTCACAGTGCCCTCTGGCAGGGTCATGTTGAATTGCTCGAAGTTCATTTCGAAGCCAGCGGCGAAGAGCTGCAGCAAGTCCGCGTCGATAGCGTCATAGACGGCCATCGGGTCTTGCGACGCTCTGACATCCTGCAATGACTGCTGTATCCGCCCGAGGAGTTCGGCGTCTGCGCCGGCCAACTCGAAGGTAATGTCAACTGACGTCTCGCCAAAGTCGGGGGTGCCCTTCATCGCCAGGCTGATGGTCGCATCGGCATTTACGTCATCACCATCGAGCACAGTGCTCGCGTCAACCATCATGCTCCGCATCCCGGCAACGGGAGTGGCACCGACGGTGAGGTCAAGGTCTTCGAGTTCGAGCCTGACATCGCCAACCGCTATCCCGTATTCCGTCGGTTTCTGAAAGCCGTCGAAGGTCAGGCTCTTGAGGGAGACCACCTCGTCGCCGTCTTTGACGGACAGTGAGCCTACGGTGCCATTAAATGACGCTTCGCCGCTCTTCGGGTTGGTTTCGACCTTGATATCGGTTGACCCCCAGAACGCGGTACTGTCACCATCCTGGCGTGAGCCGGACTCAAGAATGTAATTCGACAGCAATTCGCCGCCGAGCCCGACCTTGCTGTAGATCGTGCCCGGAATATCGAACGACTCACCACCGCCAAATTCGACGCGCATCGTCGAAACGGCGCTGCCGAGCCCGGGCGCAAGGGAGCCCTGTTCCCGCGACATCGAGGACACCGGAAACAGGCCATGGTCGAGCTTTGTATTGACCACCAGGACCGGCAGATCACTGCCCGTATCGGACGTGCCCGTCAGGGCCTGGACCACGGCCTTGAGTTCGCCTTCCTGGAGCTCGATGCGATGCTGGCCCTCGGACGAAAACCACCCTCGCTTGAAATTTTCGGACGTTACGCGAACCTCACCGCTTTCCTGTGCCGCCCAGTTCAGGTTCTCGTCCATGGACTTTTCGGCCAAACGGCCGACGATGGCTGGCGACACCAGCACAACCAGGGCAAGGAGAATGAGTACGCCAACAACACCTTTCTTCACATCGAATCCTCAGATTTAAGCGCCAGAAGCTGCAGATGCTAGCATGCGTGCGCGCCGCAACCGGGCATGAGTGCTAGAAATCGGAGCCGAGTGTCACTACCATAGCGGCCTCATTCGCAGCCCGGGCGTTGGTCCGGGTTTGGAACAACAGAAAATTCAAGTGATTACGAACATGAAGATCGTAGCTAATGTCGCGACGCTGCTTCTCACAGTGGCATATTTCGCGCAGCCCGCGTTCGCCGAAGGCGATGCAGCGGCTGGCAAGGAACTCGGATATACCTGCCTTGGATGTCATGGCATCGAGGGCTACCGCAACGCTTACCCGTCTTATCGCGTCCCGAAGCTGGGCGGCCAGAAGGCGGGCTATCTCGAGATAGCCATCAAGGGCTATCGTGACGGCACGCGCAAACACCCGACGATGGCTGCGCAGGCAACGAGCCTGACCGACCAGGAAATCGCGGATGTCGCGGCATACCTCGCCAGCATTGGTGGCGACACGGTCGCGGCCGGCGGCACGCAGGGCGCTTCATTCGATAAGGCGGTTGCCTGCGCGGCCTGTCACGGCCAGAGCGGCATCAGCATCAACGCGGCCTGGCCGACACTGGCCGGTCAGCACCAGGACTACCTCCTGAACGCGCTCAGCCAGTATCGCGACGGCACGCGTAAGGATCCGGTGATGACCGCACAGGCAGCATTGATCGCCGAAGAAGATGTAGCGAAGCTCGCGCTTTACTTCTCGCGCCTCGACGGTCTGGAGACCACAAAGCCTGAGTAGTCACGCACAAGTAACCACACTCAACGATGGTGTTTTCGCCATCGACACGGAGTATCTCCGGCCACTCCAGGACGCGAGTCACCTCATCGTCGAGGACGGCCGGGCGGCTTACGTTGATACCGGCGCGAATGACGCCGTTCCATTGCTGCTTGACGGGCTGCGGCAACAGGATCTCGACGTCGGTGACGTCGACTTCGTTTTCCTGACCCACATTCATCTCGATCACGCGGGCGGTGCCGGGCTGCTGATGCAGCAACTGCCGAACGCCCGCTGTGTCCTGCACCCGCGGGGTGCGCCGCACATGGTCGATCCCGAGCGCCTCATCGCCGGGACGATCGCTGTTTACGGTGAAGAGCGCATGCGCGCCATGTACGGCGACATCATTCCCATCGATGAGTCACGCGTGGTGATTGCGCAAGACGAGGCGTGCTTCGAGCTCAATGGCCGCGAGATGCACACGTTGCACACCGAGGGCCATGCCCGGCACCACTACGTGCTCAATGACCCGGCGTCGCGCGGGGTATTTACGGGCGATAGTTTCGGCATTTCCTATCGCGAGTGCGACACGGTCAATGGCGAATTCATCTACCCGACCACGACGCCGGCGAGCTTCGATCCCGTCGAGGCACACAAGTCGGTGGACCGGATCATGGCTTGCGAGCCCGAGCAGCTTTACCTCACACACTACAGCCGCGTGCGCGACCTGGGCCGACTGGCCGACGACATGCATGCGGGTATCGACGCCTATGTGGAGATAGCGCTTAAGCACCAGGCGGAACCGAATCGTGATGCGCGCATCCAACAGGCAATGGATGATTATCTCAGCGGTCGCCTCGTGGAGCATGGCTTCAAAGGAGATCGTGATGCGATATGGTCGATACTGGAGATAGACATCGTCCTGAATGCTCAGGGCCTCGTGTCGTGGTTGCAGCGCCTGGAGAAGAACAATGGATAAATTTCGTGCATTCCGAATCGATGAGCAGGACGGCAAGATCAGCGCGGGTTTCCAGGAGCTCAGCGTTGACGACCTGACCGAAGGTAACGTGGTCGTGCGCGTTTCTCACTCGACCATCAACTACAAGGATGCACTCGCTGCCACAGGCAAAGGCCGCATTCTCAGGAAGTACCCGCTCAACGGCGGTATCGACCTGGCGGGCGTTGTGATCAGCTCCGAGGATGCGGAGTTCCAGCCGGGTACTGACGTGCTCGTCAATGGCTGCGGACTTTCCGAGACGGTCGATGGCGGCTACGCGGAGTATGCGCGCGTCGACGGCAAAAGCCTGGTCGCCGTTCCTGAAGGAATGAGCTGCGCCGAGGCCATGCAAATCGGGACGGCGGGTTATACGGCCGCGCTCGCAATTCACCGCATGGAGCAGAATGACCAGTCGCCTGACCTTGGCCCGATTGTGGTCACCGGCGCGACGGGTGGTGTGGGCAGCGTTGCCATCGACATGCTGGCAGGACGCGGTTACGAAGTGACGGCCGTCACCGGCAAGTCGGCCGAGGAGGCTTACTTGCGGGCGATAGGCGCACAGCACATCCTGCTGCGCGACGACATCGACTTCGGTAAGCGGCCGATGGAAAAGGCCCGGTGGGCAGGCGCCATTGATAACCTGGGCGGCGACTACCTGGCGTGGCTGCTGCGCACGGCGGACTACGGCGCCAACATCGCCAGCATCGGGCTGGCGGCCAGTCATGAGCTGCAGACGACCGTGATGCCGTTCATCCTGAGGGCCGTGTGCCTCCTGGGCATCAACTCCGTGGATACGCCTCGCGCCCTGCGTCGCGCGGTTTGGGCGCGCATCGGGGGCGACCTCAAACCTCGCCATCTCGACAAGATAGGCAACCGCACGATTTCCTTCGACGACCTGCCAGGCGCTTTCGACGCCTATATCGACGGCACGGTCACGGGCCGCACGATCGTCGAAATTTCACCGGGAAAATAGCCTCGCGGAGGCCCGCATGAAATTGAGAACCTTACTGCTTGGTGCCAGCGTATTACTCGCGTCGTTCACGGTCGCCGCGGACGACGTGGAACGCAGGGTTCTGAACAATGGCAATCTCGTTCTCGAGGACATTCCAGAGATTCCTCAGGAACTGCGGCGCGAGCTATATCGGTGGCAGGAGGTTCGTGCCGCCGCATTCCGGGCCTGGTCCGCGGACGGGAAGGGCATGTATGTGTCCACAGGCTTTGGCAGCGTCGACGCGTTGCACAAGATCGAGATGCCCTTGGGGGCGCGCAAGCAACGGACCTTTTACCAGGAGCCCGTCGGCCAGGTCTCGCGCCGGCCCGGGGCTGAGGAGCTGCTTTTCACGCGAGACGCGGGTGGCAGCGAGTTCGCACAGATTTTCATGTTCGATCCACAGACCGGTGAAGCGAGCATGCTCACCGACGGTGAGTCGCGTAACGGCGGCATGATCTGGGATCGTCGCGGCTCGCGCTTCGCGTTCCAGAGTACGCGCCGCAATGGCGCCGCCAACGACATCTGGATAGTAAACCCTGAAGAGGCCGGGCAGCCGGAGCTCGTCGTGGAAGCAACGAGTGGTTTTCTCTGGATACCGGCCGAGTTCTCTGCCAGCGGAAGCCAGTTGCTGGCGTTGAATTACGTCAGTGTGTCCGATTCGCGGGCGGCGGTCGTCGACCTCGATACAGGGGTTGTGACGACGCTGGCCGGTGGCGCCGACAACAAGAGCGTCAACCAGCCAATAGCATTTGACGATGAAGGTGACGGTTTCTGGCTGATCACGGACCAGGGCAGCGAGTTCAACCAGCTTGCATGGCAATCGCTGACTCCTGGCTCACAGCCCGAGGTGGTGACATCGTCGATTCCCTGGAATATCAGCAACGTGGTGATCAGCCACGACCGCAAGCGGATGGCGTTTGTCGCCAACGAGAATGGGAACTCGCGCGTCTACCTGATGGATCCGGCTACCCGGGAATTCCGGGTCGTGGACAAAATACCGACCGGCCTGGCATACGGGCTGCAATTCAGCCCGGACGACACACAGCTCGCCATGACGCTGAATGTGGCGCGGGCACCCAGCGATGCCTACGTGTTGAAGCTCGGCCGGGAACCATTGAAGTTCCGGAGGCTGGTCCGGTGGACGGACAGCGAAGTCGGCGGCCTCGATGCCAGCCAGTTCGTGGTGCCCGAGCTCGTTCACTACCCGACTTTCGATGGCCGGGATGTACCGGCGTGGATCCACAGGCCGCGGGGCGAGGGACCACATCCCGTCATCATTCGAATTCACGGCGGGCCCGAAGGACAGGCGCGGCCCGTATTCAGCGCGACCTATCAATTGTGGGTGGCGCGGCTCGGTGCAGCGGTCATCCAGCCCAACGTCCGCGGTTCGACGGGCTACGGCAAGTCCTATGTAGAGCTCGATAATGGCTTCCTGCGCGAGAATTCGGTTCGGGATATCGGTGCTCTGCTCGACTGGATCGAGACACAGCCGGATCTCGACGCCAGTCGAGTCGTGGTCTACGGTGGCAGCTACGGTGGCTACATGGCATTGGCCAGCGCCGTTCACTTCAGCGACCGGATCAAGGCTGTCATTGACAACGTCGGTATCAGTAACTTTGTTTCCTTCCTCGAAAACACGCAGGACTACCGGCGTGACCGGCGGCGCCACGAGTACGGCGATGAGCGCGATCCCGAGATGCGCGCACACCTCGAGCGCATCAGCCCGCTGAACAACGTGTCACGCATTGCCGTGCCGATGTTCATCATCCAGGGCCAGAATGACCCGCGCGTGCCCGTGACCGAGGCGACCCAGATGGTTGCCGCCCTGCGCGACAATGGCCAGACGGTCTGGTACATGAATGCGCTCAACGAAGGGCACGGCTATCGCAAACGCGAGAATCGCGACATCATGCAACAGGGCATGATCATGTTCCTCGAGGAGCACCTCGCCGAGGAGCGAGCACGCTAGCAGGTCTGCAGTGAAACAGAATGTCTGAACCCAAAGACCACGCGGAACAGTTTGACGCGCTACTTGACGAGCTCGAGCGCTGGAATCGCAAGGTCAACCTCACGGCGATTCGCGACCGGAGCGAGATGTATACGGCGCATATCGCCGACAGCCTCGTTGCTCAACCCCTGCTCCAGGGCAAGACTGTTCTGGACGTCGGCACGGGCCCCGGGTTTCCGGGCCTGCCGCTCGCGATTGTCGAACCGAATCGCCAGTTCACGCTGCTCGACAGCAACAACAAGAAAATCATGTTTGTGCAGCATGTGGCCGGATTGCTTGGCCTCGACAACGTTACGGCGGTGAAAGGCCGGGGTGAGGACTATGCACCCGGCCACCGCTTTGATACCGTAATCGCCCGGGCGCTGGCCGCATTGCCGCGTCTCGTGGAGATCGCCGGACACCACGTAAGAGAGGGCGGGGTGTTTGTAGCGCTGAAGGGGCGCTACCCGACGGAAGAACTAGAAGAACTAACGGCTCCGTGGAGCCATGAAGTCGAAGCGCTGCACGTGCCGGGCCTTGAGAAGGGCTCACGGCACGCAGTGCTATTGCGACGGGCAGGATAAATGACGCGAATAATTGCTGTAGCAAACCAGAAAGGCGGGGTGGGCAAGACCACCACCTGCGTCAACCTGGCCGCGTCGCTTGCTGCTACACAACGCCGCGTACTGCTCGTCGACATGGACCCGCAGGGCAATGCCACGATGGGCTGTGGTGTGAACAAGATGGAGCTCGAGAATTCGACGTGCGATGTGTTGCTCGGCGATGCCACCGCGGCCGATACCATTGTGTCACCGCCCGAAGGGGGCTTCGCAATCTTGCCAGGCAACGAAGACCTGACGCTGGCCGAGGTCAAGCTGTTGCAGGAAATCGGTCGCGAGATGAAGCTCAAGAAAGCGCTCGTGCCGGTCGCCGGGCTGTACGACTTCGTTCTGATTGACTGCCCGCCATCGATAAACATGCTCACCGTTAACGCGCTGACGGCTGCAGATGGCGTGCTGATCCCGATGCAGTGCGAGTACTACGCACTAGAGGGCCTCTCGTCGTTGTTGAATACGATTGAGCAGGTGCGAGACTCGGTTAATGCCGATCTCGAGGTGTTCGGCATCCTGCGGACAATGTTCGACCCGCGCATCAATCTTTCCAATGAAGTGTCGCAGCAGCTCATCGAGCACTTTGATCGCAAGGTCTTCCGAACGGTGGTGCCGCGAAACATTCGTCTCGCGGAGGCGCCGAGTTTCGGGCGTCCCGTGTTGCTGCACGATCGATCGTCGCGCGGCGCGATTGCGTACCTGGCGCTGGCCGGGGAAATCCTGCGTCGTGAAGATGCGCGTATAGCTGAAGCTGTATAAAGACTATGACTCCCAAGAAACGATTAGGCCGTGGCCTCGATGCGCTCCTGAGCAAACCGGCTGCCTCGAAGGCTGCTGCAAAATCCGACGACCAGGCTACGGGTGACGATACGCTGCGCCACCTGCCGGTCGAACTCCTGCAGCGTGGTCAGTACCAGCCTCGTGTTGATATGCGGCAGGATTCGCTCGACGACCTCGCGGCGTCCATCAAGGCGCAGGGCGTGGTCCAGCCGATCGTGGCCCGGCCGATTTCGGGCAAGGGCAGCGAACAGCGCTATGAAATCGTCGCGGGCGAACGCCGCTGGCGAGCCGCACAGCTGGCGGGCCTGGCGGAGATCCCCGCGGTCATTCGGGAGATTCCCGATGAGGCAGCCATCGCCATGGCACTCATCGAGAATATCCAGCGGGAGAACCTGAACCCGCTCGAAGAGGCGCGGGCGCTTGACCGCCTCATTCGAGAATTCGAACTGACACATGCCGAAGCGGCACGGGCCGTGGGTCGTTCCCGTGCGTCGGTCAGCAATTTGCTGCGTCTGCAGGAACTGTCTGACAAGGTGAAGCCGCTGCTCGAAGACCGACAGATGGAGATGGGACACGCGCGCGCATTACTGGCGATATCGAACCCGACGCAACAGTTTGATGCAGCGCGGCAGGTCGTAAGGAAAGGATTGTCGGTACGCGAAACCGAGCGGCTCGTGAAACGCATGCTCGAAGGCGATAAGCCGAAGCCCGCGAAGAAAGCCGCGACGCCCAACGCCGACATCCGGCGACTGGAGATGGAGGTCTCTGAGAAACTCGGCGCCAAGGTAACCGTCGACCACACGTCGAAGGGCGCCGGCAAACTCGTCATCAGCTACAACAGCCTCGACGAACTTGACGGCATCCTCAAGCACATAAAGTAGGTATCAAGTAGGTATCAAGTAGGTATCAGTTACCTTTTACCGGTTCTAAGGGTATCAGTTACTTTCTGATTGCCCACGGCGAGTCTTCTTGCGCACCGGGCGCCCCGATCTGGCTTCAATTTCATCTATGAACTTGTCGCTGCCAGCTGGCCGACCAATCCGTGTTTGTCGGCGAAGCCTTTCTTGCTCTTCCAATGAAGGGCCGTCCAAAAGGTACTCGCCCCAATCTGAGACAATCTTGCCTGTTGCGCTTGTGTTTATTAGCGGATCGTCGATCAGCCCTAGATTCCCTTTTGCACTCGACCACGGCCAGGCATCCGGGGACTTCGCGAGGCCAGCCCGAACGGGGTTGTGCTCGACGTAACGCATAGCGACTAGAGCGTGCGGCTCATCCATCACAACGGAGTAGAACCGCTCCTGCCAGAGGTGACCGCGCCATTCGAACCGAGCATTTGTTCGTCGCGCATAGCGACGGTGAAGGGCCGCAAAATACCGGGAGAGCGAATGGTCCGAGCGCGGCACGACAACGGCATGAATGTGATTCGGCATAAGACAATACGCCCAGTACTCAAGGTCATATTCAGGAAGTAGGTTCGAGGCCAGACTGAGATAAGCGCGATAATCGCACTCATCAAAGAAGGTCGTCTGACGTCGCACGCCTCGCTGGGTCACGTGGTGTGGGTAACCCGGTACTACCAGTCGTCGAAATTTGGGCACGGCGATCCTGAAGTTGCTAGTGAATCTCGAAGATCACCCAATACAATACAGTCGTCGATGCGCGAAAGTCCGCGAACAGACAAAGAAGGTAACTGGAACGTTTAGAACTAGTAAAAGGTAACTGATACCTTTTTAGTAATTCGGTACCGGTTCAGGCGACCTCGTCGGGGGCCTGCTCTTTCGCGGAGTAGACGCGGCGAATGATGCTCGGGATGACGGCCTCCGAAATCAGGAAGCCCTGCATCTTGTCGCACTCGATGGTCTTCAGGAATTCGAACGTAGCCTGATCTTCAACGCCCTCGGCACACACCGACATACCCAGGCTATGGGCCAGGCCGGTCACGGCTGCGAGAACGGCCATGTTGGTAGTGTCTTTCTGCGCATGCTTCAGCGCGGACGCGTGAATCTTTATTTCGTCGAACGGCAGGTGCTCAAAGGTACCCAGCGAAGCGGCTGCCACCCGGAAGTCGTCGAGGCAGATGCGGAAACCGTGATTACGCAGCGACTTGATCGCGGCCAGATGTGGCGCTTTCGGGTCGGCAAGGTCCTGCTCGATGATCTCAAACGTGAAGTTGGCGCAGTCGAGGCCGGCCTCCTTCACGATATCCCGATAGGCACTGGCGAGGTCCGGCACGTTGAGCTGGCTCGACGCCAGGTTGATGCATGAACAAAGGACGATGCCCTGGTTTCGCCAGGTCACCTGCTGCTTGGCGGCTTCGCGCAGGACAAATTCACTGAGCTTGCCCATGAGGCCGAAGGCCTCGGCTTCCGGCAGGAACTCGAGCGGCCCGATCAGGCCATGCTCGGGGTGGTGCCACCGAATCAGGGCCTCGGCCTCGCGCGTCAGCCACTCGTTACCGGCATTGCGCTCAACTTTGGGTTGGTAGCGCAGTACGATTTCGCCGTTCTCGAGGGCTGTCTCCAGCTCTTGTCGCGAGAGGCGAAGCATGCGGCGGCGGCAGCGGCGCGCCGAGGCGCTCAGCTTGTCGAAGTCAAAGTTCGGTCCGACCCACTCGATATTGTCGAAGTCGGCCAGCTTATCGACGAGCTCGGCCCGGTTGCTGCTGCGCAGGGAGGCCCGGTCGGCCGCGATGATGATTCCGAATGGCGCGCGATCCTTGGCGCCCTTGAGCGTTCGCAGGGTCTCGGGCGTGACATCCGCCTCGGTCAGCACCACGATCCGGCGTGACTGGCCGAGCATTAGCTCGGAAAATTTGCCGGCGCTGGCAAAGGAACTCAGCGTGAAGCTCATTTCCCGGACAACGTCTATCAGCGTCCGATTGGCCCGAATGGTTTCACTGGCAATCAATAACATAGCGTTAAGTAAAGTGAGGTTGACGGCCCATTTATACGCTGAGACCGGGATCCCATATGTGCTCTGTGTCGCATTGAGAGAGATCGGCCGAAACCCCATCAAATCCCGGGAAAAAACCCGCGGCGTCTGGCTTGTTTCCGACGGGGTTTTTTGTTGCCTTGCCCCATAGCGGCCTCTATAATGCGCACGCAATTCGCAGGCCCGCCTGGAAGAATCACACCACAGCGCCACCACCCGCCGGCCCGTACCGATGGAAGTGGCGTTTTTAGTGCCGGAGGCATAGAGAAATGGATCTCACGATTCTCCGGGTTCTGATGTGGCAGTTTCTGGTTGGAGCGGGCCTGGCCGCGGTCCTCCTGGGCGTTTTCGGCAAGGTAGCTGGCTACTCGGCAGTGCTCGGGAGCCTCGCCGCCGTGGTGCCGAATGCGTTTCTCGGGCTTCGGATATTGGCACCTCGCCGTGATCCGGGGGCGCTCAAACGAGCGGCCTGGGTTGGTGAGGCAGGAAAACTGGCGTTAACCGTGCTTATTTTTACGCTCGTGTTCACGCAAGTCAGGCCGCTGAACGCAGCGGCGCTTTTTGCAGGATTTATCGTGACGCAGCTGGTGGTCTTCTCGGGCCTCCTGATGCGCGGCGAAGAAACAACGGAATCGGATAACACGAATGGCAGCTGAAGGCGGACACGGCCCACAAACGTCAGGCGACTATATTTCGCATCACCTGCAGAACCTGCAGGTCTGCAAAGACCAAACGGGTGAGTGGGTATGGAACACTTGCGCGGGCAACCCGATGGCGATCAACGTTGACTCGATGTTCTGGTCAATATCCCTCGGCCTGCTGTTCTGCTTCACTTTCTGGCGCGTCGCGAAGAACAGCTCGACCGGCAAGCCCACCAAGTTCCAGGCCCTGGTCGAGATTATCGTTGAGTTCGTCGACTCGTCGGTCAAAGACACTTTTCATGGCAAGAGCCGCCTGATCGCGCCATTGGGCCTGACCATTTTCGTCTGGGTCTTCCTGATGAATTTCATGGACCTCATACCCGTAGACTGGATTCCGGAACTCGCTGCTTTGTTGGGCGTGCCTTATATGAAGGTTGTGCCGTCGACAGACGTGAACGTTACCTTCGGCATGTCTGCCGCGGTGTTCGTGCTAATTCTCTATTACACGCACAAGTTCAAGGGTCCACTTGGGCTCATCAAGGATCTGACGCTGCACCCGATCGCACCGCCCACCAAGGGTCTCGGACTGCTCGCGGCGCCATTTATCATCGGGTTCAACCTGATTCTCGAGTCGGTCGCCTTGATTGCCAAGCCGGTGTCACTGTCGCTGCGACTGTTCGGCAATATGTTTGCCGGTGAACTCATATTTATCCTGATCGCGTTGATGGGCCTGTATCAGCTGCCGCTGCACTTCGGCTGGGCAGCGTTCCACCTCCTCATCGTGACGCTGCAGGCCTTTATATTCATGATGCTGACCATAGTCTATTTGAGCCTTGCGTCGGAATCGCACTAATTCATTCTTATTTAAATCATTACTTGGACTTGATCCTCCGTAGGAGAAACTGATGGAAACTATCATTGCCTTTAAAGCTATTGCCGTTGCAATCCTGATCGGCATGGGCGCGCTTGGCGTAGGTATTGGCATGGGCTTGCTCGGCGGCCGCTTCCTCGAAGGCGCTGCTCGCCAGCCCGAATTGGCCCCGATGCTGCAGACGAAGATGTTCATCGTTGTCGCGTTGCTCGATGCTGTAGCGATGATCGGTGTCGGTATTGCACTGTTCTTTGCATTCACTACGCCATTCGTTGACCAGCTGCAGGCCGCTGTAAGCGGATAACAGCAACACGGGATCGAACTTGCCTGCGACTGTCGCCGGCAAGCCGTCTCCCACGTTGATTCTGTAAATGCTGTAAGGAGCATTACGTGGATTTCAATCTGACCTTTTGGGGCCAGACAATTGCGATGATCGTGTTTGTCTGGTTCTGTATGAAGTTCATCTGGCCGCCGATTATCAGCGCGCTCGAAGAGCGCCAGCAGCAGATCGAAGAAGGTCTTGCCGCTGCCGACAAGAGCCAGGAGAAGCTGGTCGAGGCACAGGCGCAAGCTGACGAGATCGTCAATGAGGCGCGCCAGCAGGCTACGGGCATTCTTGACCAGGCTCACGCCCGCGCCAACGAAATCGTTGCCGACGGCAAAAATGCGGGCGTCAAGGAGCGCGAGCGGCAGCTCGCCGCAGCCAAGGCCGAGATCGAGCAGGAAGCCAACAAGGCTCGCGAAGAGCTGCGTGGCCAGGTATCGGCGATTGCCATCGCGAGCGCCGAGAAGATCCTGAAGCGCGAGATCGACGACAAGGCGCACGACGACATCCTGGGCAAGCTTGCGCAGGAGATCTAGATAAGTGGCTGACAACAACACAGTAGCAAGGCCCTACGCCCAGGCGGTGTTTGAGGTTGCCCAGGAAAACAACGCGTTGGCGGAGCTTTCCGGTTCGCTGGCGGCTGCCAGGGCGTTGCTGGAAGACGGCCAGGTTGCCGCGTTCATGGCAACGCCGACGCTCAGCGACGATGAGCGACTGACGTTCCTGCAGGGCCTGTTTGGACAGGCTGTTGGCGAAAACTCAGTGTTTGCTGGCGGCAGCCAGCACGGCACGAACTTTCTGAAGCTTCTGCTGGAAAACGGCCGGGTGGCCGTGCTGCCCGAAATCGCCGGGCACTTCGAGGCGCTCAAGGCGAAGATCGAGAACAGTGTCGACGCCGTTGTGACGTCAGCTGCCCCGCTCAGCGAAAACCGCATGCAGGAAATCGCCGCGTCGCTGAAGGCCCGGCTGGGTCGTGAAGTGAAGCTCACATCGGAAATAGATGAAAACCTCATTGGTGGTGCTGTGATCCGCGCCGGCGATGTCGTAATTGATGGATCACTGCGTGCAAGGCTTGAAGGTCTTGCACACGCATTGGTCAAATAAGAGGAAAAGGAAATGGCACTCAAAGCTTCTGAAATCAGCACGCTGATTAAAGAACGCATCGAGAACTTCGAGGCTTCCGCGGAAGCGCGTGACGTCGGCACCGTAATCGCGGTAACTGACGGCATTGTGCGCATCCACGGCCTGGCCGACGCTCGCTACGGCGAGATGCTCGAGTTCCCGCAGAACACCTTCGGTATGGCACTCAACCTCGAGCAGGATTCGGTGGGTGCGGTTGTCCTTGGTGACTACAAACACATCTCGGAAGGCGACACGGTCAAGACGACGGGGCGCATCCTCGAGGTGCCGATTGGTGAAGCTCTGCTGGGTCGAGTTGTCGATTCGCTGGGTAACCCGATTGACGGTAAGGGCCCGATCGACACCGATCTGTCTGCTCCGATCGAGAAGGTCGCGCCGGGCGTAATTGAGCGCCAGTCAGTCAGCCAGCCGGTCCAGACCGGGCTGAAGTCAATCGACTCAATGGTGCCGATTGGTCGTGGCCAGCGTGAGCTGATCATTGGTGACCGCCAGACGGGTAAGACCGCTGTTGCCGTCGACACGATCATCAACCAGCGTGGCACGGGCATTAAGTGCATCTACGTCGCTATTGGTCAGAAAGCCTCTTCGATTGCGGGCGTTGTTCGCAAGCTCGAAGAAGAGGGCGCACTGGATCACACGATTATCGTTGCCGCCGCCGCTGCAGACAGCCCCGCGATGCAGTACATCGCACCGTATGCTGGCGCATCGATGGGCGAGTACTTCCTCGATAAGGGCGAAGACGCGCTGATTATTTTCGATGACCTTACGAAACAGGCATGGGCCTACCGCCAGGTATCCCTGCTGCTGCGTCGTCCGCCGGGCCGCGAAGCCTACCCGGGTGACGTTTTCTACCTGCACTCCCGCCTGCTCGAGCGCGCATCGCGCGTTAACGCCGAGCACGTCGAGAAAGTGTCGGGCGGCAAGGTCAAAGGCAAGACGGGCTCGATGACGGCGCTGCCGATCATTGAAACGCAGGCCGGTGACGTATCGGCCTTCGTACCGACGAACGTAATTTCGATTACTGACGGCCAGATCTTCCTGGAGACCGACCTCTTTAACGCAGGTATCCGCCCGGCTATCAACGCCGGTCTGTCGGTTTCTCGTGTAGGTGGCGCGGCACAGACCAAGATCATCAAAAAGCTCGGCGGTGGCGTACGCCTCGCGCTCGCTCAGTATCGCGAGCTCGCGGCCTTCGCACAGTTTGCCTCGGATCTCGACGCGGCAACCCGCCAGCAGCTCGAGCGCGGTGAGCGCGTTACCGAACTCATGAAGCAGAAGCAGTACTCGCCGTTGTCGGTCGCCGAAATGGGCCTGTCGCTGTATGCGGCCAATGAAGGCTTCATCGACGGCGTTCCGGTTGCCAAGGTTGTTGACTACGAAGAGGCTCTGCATGACTTCGCTCGCGCAAACAATCAGGCCGACCTCGACGCGATCAACGCATCGGGCGATTACAACGACGACATCGCAGCAACGCTCAAGGGCATCTGCGAAGCGTTCGCTGAGAAAGGCGCTTACTAGGAGCCTATAGATGGCCGGTGAGAAAGAAATTCGTTCGAAGATCGCATCTGTCAAGAACATGCAGAAGATCACGAGCGCGATGGAAAAGGTCGCGGCGAGCAAGATTCGCAAGGCCCAGAAGCAGATGGAAGCGTCGCGCCCTTATGCGCAGCGCATCCGTCGTGTGATTGGTCACCTGGCGCACGCAAACCCCGACTACCAGCATCCGTTCCTCAACGAGCGCGAAGTGAAGCGCGTCGGTTACATCGTTATCTCGACGGACCGCGGCCTTTGTGGTGGCCTCAACGCCAACCTGTTCAAGACGATGATCGGCGAGATCGCGGAGTGGCAGGACAAGAGCGTTGCGGTCGACCTCGCCCTGGTCGGCGCCAAGGCGGTAGCGTTCTTCCGTCGCATGGGCGGTAGCGTTGTCGGTACGGCGACGCACCTCGGTGACAAGCCAACCATCAATGACCTGATCGGCTCGATCAAGATCATGCTGGACGCCTATGAAGAGGGCCGCATCGATCGTCTCTTCCTGGTGCACAACGAGTTCGTGAACTCGATGACCCAGACGCCGGTGGTGTCGCAGCTGCTGCCGACGAGCGGCCAGGCGGATGACGACGATGAGCTGCAGGCGCACTGGGATTACATCTACGAGCCCAGCGCCCGCGACCTGCTTGATGACGTATTGATGCGTTATATCGAGTCGCAGGTATACCGCGGCGCGGTTGAGAACTTCGCCTGCGAAATGGCGGCAAAGATGGTTGCGATGAAGTCTGCTACAGATAACGCAGGCGACATCATTGACGGATTGCAGCTCGAGTACAACAAGGCTCGCCAGGCTGCGATCACACAAGAAATTTCAGAAATTGTCGGCGGCGCGGCTGCCGTATCAGGATAAGGACCTAAGTAATGAGCACCGGAACTACTGTGCAGGTTATTGGCGCTGTTGTGGACGTTGAGTTCCCGGCGGGCCAGATTCCGAAGGTATACGACGCACTCATCATCGATGAGCCCGGCATCACACTCGAAGTTCAGCAGCAGCTGGGCGACGGCGTTGTCCGCACTATCGCCATGGGTTCCTCGGAAGGCCTGAAACGCGGCATGAGCGTTACGGACACAGGCGCCGCGATTACCGTGCCGGTTGGCGAGAAGACGCTGGGCCGCATCATGGACGTCCTCGGCAAGCCGATCGACAACGCCGGCGACATCGGCGCCGAAGTGCACATGCCGATTCACCGCGCGCCGCCATCGTATGAAGAGCAGGCTGCGACGACCGAGCTGCTCGAAACGGGCATCAAGGTTATCGACCTCATCATGCCGATCTCCAAGGGCGGTAAAGTCGGCCTGTTCGGCGGCGCCGGCGTTGGCAAGACCGTAACGCTGATGGAGCTGATTCGCAATATCGCTCACGAGCACTCCGGCTACTCGGTATTTGCCGGCGTAGGTGAGCGTACTCGTGAGGGTAATGACTTCTTCCACGAGATGACGGAGTCAGGCGTTATCGACAAGGTGTCCCTGGTCTACGGCCAGATGAACGAGCCTCCCGGCAACCGTCTCCGTGTTGCCCTGACCGGCCTGACGATGGCCGAGGCGTTCCGCGACGAAGGTCGTGACGTCCTCATGTTCATCGATAATATTTACCGTTACACGCTCGCCGGAACGGAAGTGTCCGCACTGCTCGGCCGTATGCCGTCAGCAGTAGGCTACCAGCCGACACTGGCTGAGGAGATGGGTATTCTGCAGGAGCGTATCGCATCGACGAAGACCGGTTCGATTACCTCGTTCCAGGCCGTCTATGTACCTGCCGATGACTTGACCGACCCGTCTCCCGCAACGACCTTTGCTCACCTTGATGCAACGCTTGTACTCTCGCGTAACATCGCTGAGCTGGGTATTTACCCGGCTGTTGACCCGCTCGATTCGACCTCGCGTATTCTTGATCCGCTCGTCATCGGCCAGGAGCACTACGACTGTGCTCGTGGCGTGCAGGCGGTATTGCAGCGCTACAAGGAGCTGCAGGACATTATCGCGATCCTGGGCATGGACGAGCTGTCGGAAGAAGACAAGCAGATCGTTAACCGCGCGCGCAAGATCCAGAAATTCCTCTCGCAGCCGTTCTTCGTTGCAGAGGTCTTCACGAACTCGCCGGGTAAATACGTTTCACTGGCCGAGACCATTCGTGGCTTCAACGGTATCGTGAATGGCGACTACGATCACATTCCGGAGCAGGCGTTTTACATGGTCGGCACGATCGACGAAGCTGTCGAGAACGCGCCGAACTTCCAGTAATCAGCTGAGTTTAGATAATGGCTACCATTCGGGTCGACATCGTATCCGCGGAAGGCGAAATTCACTCCGGCGACGCCGTTATGGTGTTCGCGCCCGCGTCCATGGGTGAGGTTGGCATCGCGCCGCGTCACGCCCCGATGCTGACGACTCTGAAGCCTGGCGAAGTCCGGGTGCAGGACGCCGACGGCAACGAAGAGAGCTTCTACATCACGGGCGGTATGCTCGAAGTGCAGCCAAAGCAGGTTACTGTTCTGGCAGATACCGCCCTGCGTGGTGACCAGCTCGATGAGGCTGCGGCGCTGTCCGCTCAACAGGAAGCCGAGAAGGCGCTGGAAGGCGCGTCCGAGGAAACCGACGTCGCCCGCGCCCAGGCCGAGCTCGCCGAAGCCCGCGCCCGTTACCGCGCTGCCCAGAAGCTCAAGGGCAAGCGCTAGACGCCTCTTCCCGGGCCGGCTCACGGGCCTTACAGGCGGTCCTTTAGTGCCATAGGGTTGCCGTCGATATCGGTGAGTGGTCGTGGCGGGTCAATCGTCTGCGTCACCAGGGTCACGACTACCAGTGCAACCACCGAAACACAGAAGCCAAACAGGTCTGGCGGGAACGACATACTCATCGCGGCAGCGACACGCCAGGCAATGAAACCGGCCACCATGCCGGCAAGGGCGCCGGATCGGTTGGCCATGTTCCACCAGAAGCAGGCGATGAAGGGTGCGATCATCGAGGCCAGGAGCACGGCAACGGAATCCAGCAGAACCTCGACCACGCGGCTGGCATTGAACGCGATGTAAGTCGATATCAAACCGACGATCGGAATTGACCAGCGCGCCACCAGCAGCCGCAGTTGCTCGTCAGGATGCCGCTTGATCAAGGGCAGAAAATTCGTGCTGATAATCGTAGACGCACTCAGCATGATGCTGTCCGAAGTGCTCATGATCGCCGAGAGAATCGCGCCGATGAACAGCGCCGTCAAAACGGGGTGCAGATACACGATGGCCAGGTCGGTAAGTACGGCGTTCGGGTCGTCGAGGTCCGGCAACAAAACGCTTGCCGCAAAACCGAGCATCAGCGGCACGATGCCAAGAATCGTGTAGGCGATAGCCGCGATATTAAAAGCGTTACGAGCGACATGCTCCGATCGCGCGGAGAGTCCTCGCTGTATGACCGAGTTGGAAGCTACGGCGGCGAGGCCCATCGCCATGAAAACATGAATTGTGTCGATCCAGTCCCAGATGCCGGCATCCGTTGGCAGGGGGTTCATGGCACCGTCCGGCAGTTGCGCGACGATGGCCCCCCAACCGCCTGCCTCGTTCAGAACTACGACCAACAGAACCAGCATGCCGATAACAAAGATCAGCATCTGCACGAAGTCGGTCAGGGCAACAGCCCACATACCGCCGATCATCGTATAGACCACGACGACAAACAGGCCGCCAAAAATACCGACGGCCATTGGTGCACCAGTGAGCGACTCGAGCAGGACCCCAAACGTAAACAGGATGCCGCCGAGCCAGATGATGGCTGAGAGCAGGTCGGCCCCGGCGCTGATGGTGCCCGCCAGCTTGCCGAATCGTGACTGGATGATTTCAGGCCAGGTGATGCGGCGGGTGCGGCGCAGGATGCGGGCGAAAAACAGCCCGGTCAGCAGTAGCGCCACAGCTGAACCGAACGGCTCGCTCAACATCAACAGCCGGTCAAACTCATACGCGGCCGTCGCCGCGCCCATCATCGTGCCGCTGCCGAACCACGTGGCAAAGATCGTCACCGAGCACAGCCACAGCGGCATGTTGCGGCCGGCGACGACAAAGTCGACCAGTGAGTGGGAGCCGCGGGACGCGTAGTAGCCGATGCCGATCATCACGACCAGGTAGACCGCGACGCCAATCAGAATCATCGTCTCTATGGCCATGCTTGTTCTTCTTGTATGAGCGTCTGGCAGAGCGTAGCACTAAATACATGGCACCCTCAGTATGGTCGGCTGAACAGCAAACCATCAGGGTTCCCGCGGTTCTCCATCAGTTCTTTGCAGCGCCGCTGCAAGAGGATTGGCGCGTGTCGAGACGACCACGGAGGATCCGACATGACGACCAGATTCTTTATCGGACGCGCAGCGGCCGCCATGCTGGCGGCCGTGCTACTCAGTGGCAACGCGCTTGCGCAGAGCGAAAACCCATCTGCCACGGGCTCTCGCTGGGATATCTCGCTCGACCTGCCTGTTTGGCCATCTCTGGGCGATCTGCAGCCGGCCGCCGGGGGATCTTTTGATGCCATGGGCTTCGGCTTGGGGCTGTCCTACCACGTTCCGGTCGCACACTTTGACAACAGCGACCTGTTGTTCGGCGTCGACGCCAGCGTGGCGGCGACCGACAGCAGCATCAACGGCGTGTTCGATAGCATGCTGGCCAGGCAGCTGTACCTCGGCGGGTCACTGAAATGGTTGCTTGGCGAGCGGCGCAACTACTCGCTCGATGCCGGACTCGGTTACCACGAGGTGGATATCGCCGAGGTAGACAGTGAGTGGTGGGGAACGCGGGAGTACGAGCACTGGAGCGCCGAAAAAGCGAGCGTCTTTGTCGGTACAACCTGGGATGTGGGTGCGGGGCGCCCCGACCACGACGGTGGGCTGTTCATCGGACTCCGAGTGCACTTCGCCGATTTCGGCCGTGTGGCCGATGAGAATTTCCTGTCGGGACTGGGCCCTGACGCCGGGGCGCTCGACGGACCACTGTACATGCTGCGCTTTGGCTACAGCGGCCGGTAGTTCCACGACCCGATAATGCGGGTCTGCGGCCGGTGGCGACGCAGGTGCTCGCGGCGCCAGGCACGAAACTCGCCGAGGTTCACCTCGGCAGGCACCTGCCACTGGTCGTGGCCGAAGTAGCGCACCGTGTACTCGTCGAGGAAGCCCGCATCGCGGACCACCAGCAGGGTATCCAGGTACGGGTCCCTGGCGTGCGGGTGCTCGGCGCGCTGGCTCTCCCACGCCTCGAGCAAATGGCGGCGGGCCGTGAATTCGCAGTCGTAATCGCTGTTGCGTGCCGGGTTGTCGCCGCCCAGCCGGAGCTGGCAGGTACTCTTCATCAAGCTGTAGGCGACCCAGCTCTGGAGCGCCGGGTCGTCGTCACTGGACGCATGAGGGGCCAGGTAAAACGTGTCCCCGTCGGTGACGCCATCACGGGTATAGATCGACGTGTTACAGGCACTCAGGACCAGCAGCACAAAAATGGCCATGAATCGCATATTCGCAGCATACGTCACAGAAATTAACGAGAACTGAAGCAGGTCCACATTTCACGACTTCATGTATCATTCGCAGGCCCGGAATCAAGGAGTTATGCGGCTTGCGCCTATCCACCATCATCCTCGCTGCCGGCCAGGGCACGCGCATGCGCTCGGACCTGCCACAGGTGCTCCAGGCGCTGGCCGGGAAGCCCTTGCTCGGCCATGTTTTGGACTGTGCGGCCGAGCTGCACGCCGCTGACGTATGCGTGGTCTACGGGCACGGTGGGGAGACCGTACGTAACGCGTTCGCCAGCCAGTCGCTGCGCTGGGCGCAACAGGCGAAGCAGCTTGGTACGGGCCACGCGGTACAGCAGGCCATGCCCGATACGCCGGATGACAACAGGGTACTGATCCTGTTCGGCGACGTGCCGCTGCTGAGACCGGGAACCTGCCAACGCCTGCTGGACGAAACGCCAGAAACGGACGTGGCTGTTCTGACTGTGGATATGGACGACCCGACCGGCTACGGCAGGATCATTCGCGAAGGTGACAACGTCAGCAGCATTGTTGAGGAAAAGGACGCCGGGCCTGACGAGAAAGCCGTGCGTGAGATCAACACAGGCGTAATGGTGTGCCCGGCCGACAAGCTGCGCCACTGGCTCGCAAACTTAAGCAACGACAACGCGCAGGGCGAGTATTATTTGACCGACGTTGTGGCTATGGCCGTCAACGACGGCGCAACCGTACACGGCGTCAAAGCAGAGACCTGGACAGAGGTGATGGGCATCAACGACAAGAAACAACTGGCCGAGGCCGAACGAGCGCTGCAGGCGCGACTGGTCGACGAGTTAATGAAAGAAGGTGTCGGATTTGCGGATCCGGCGCGCGTCGATATTCGTGGCACGCTCAGGTGTGGCAAGGACGTGTTCATCGATGTGAACGCGGTGTTCGAAGGTGACGTCGAGCTCGGTGACGGTGTGAAGATCGAGTCGAATAACCTCGTGCGCGACAGCAAGCTTGGTGCTGGCACTCTCGTACATTCGAACTGCCATGTTGAGGGCGCTGTAACAGGCAGCACTTGCGAGATCGGCCCATTCGCTCGTCTGCGGCCCGGTGCGGAGCTCGCAGACAACGTTAAGGTTGGCAACTTCGTCGAGATCAAGAAGAGTACGATCGCCGATGGCAGCAAGGTCAACCACCTGACCTACATTGGTGATGCTGAGATCGGCACCAACGTCAACGTCGGGGCGGGGACGATCACCTGCAATTACGACGGGGCCAACAAACACAAAACCACCATTGGTGCTGGTGCATTCATCGGCTCCGGTGTTGAGCTGGTCGCGCCAGTGAAGGTCGGGGCCGGTGCGACCGTCGGCGCCGGTGCTACCGTGACAAAAGAAGTAGGCGAGAACGAACTCGTGATCGAGCGTTCTCGTCAAAAAGCCATTCCGGGATGGAAGCGGCCAGTGAAGAAGGGAGCTCAGTAAATGTGCGGAATCGTAGGCGCAGTTGCCGAAAGAGACATCGTCCCGGTACTCATTGAGGGCCTGCGGCGCCTCGAGTATCGAGGCTACGATTCGGCGGGCGTCGCCGTTGTTCGTGACGACGGTTCAATCGGGCTGAGTCGCACCGTCGGAAAAGTGGCCGAGCTCGACAAGAAGCTCGAGGAAGATCCGTTGCGCGGCCAGATAGGCGTGGCGCATACGCGCTGGGCGACACATGGTGGCGTGACCGAAGCAAACGCGCACCCCCACTTGTCGGGCGGCCGGGTTGCCGTTATTCACAATGGCATCATCGAGAACTTCCAGCCCATCAAGGATGAAATGCTGGCCGAGGGCTATGAGTTTCACTCGGAAACGGACACCGAAGTCGCCGCGCACCTGGTTCACCACTACCTGAAGCAGGGCCTGGATTTGGTCGACGCGGTGGGCAAGGCAGTCGAGCGCTTCGAGGGCGCCTACGCGCTGCTCGTCATCGATGCCGAAGATCCCGATCGAATCGTCGTGAGCCGCGTTGCGAGCCCGCTGGTTATCGGTCTCGGCGACGGTGAGAACTTTGTGGCAAGCGGCGTGCCCGCGTTGCTGCCGGTGACGCAGCGTTTCATTTACCTGGAGCAGGGTGATCTTGCCGAGATTCGCCGCGACGGCGTACGCATCGTCGATACCGAAGGCAATGAGGTCGTGCGCGAAGTTCACGAAACCGAATGGGACAGCGCGTCAGCCGAAAAAGCCCCTTACGACCACTTCATGCTGAAGGAGATTTTTGATCAGCCGAGCGCGCTCGCGGACACGCTCTACGGCCGTATTTCGAACCAGCGTGTCATTCCCGAGTCGCTGGGCGAGAAGGCGCAGGAACTGCTCGAACGGGTCGAGAACATCCATATCGTCGCGTGCGGCACCAGCTACAACGCAGGCTGCGTCGGCAAGTACTGGATTGAGGCGATGGCCGGCGTGCCGACGCATGTGGAGATCGCGAGCGAGTATCGCTACCGGCAGGTATTCGTGCCGAAGAACACCTTGTTCGTGACCTTGTCCCAGTCGGGCGAGACGGCCGACACGCTGGAAGCCCTGCGCATGGCGAAGGACCTCGGCTACATCGGTACGCTCACGATCTGTAATAGTGCGCACAGCTCGATGGTGCGTGAGTCCGACCTCGTCATGATGACGCAGGCCGGGCCGGAGATCGGCGTTGCCAGCACCAAGGCATTTACCACGCAGTTGCTTTCTATCCTGTTAGTCACACTGATGATGGCGAAACATCGCGGCATGTCCGACGAGCGGGAGCGAGAGTTCGTTGCCAACCTCACGCACGCGGCCGCCGCGTCGGACCTGACGCTCAAGATGAGCGACGAGCTCAAGGAGCTGGCGAAGGACTTTGCTGACAAGCAACACACGTTGTTTCTCGGTCGTGGGCCAATGTGGCCCATAGCGATGGAAGGCGCTCTAAAGCTCAAAGAGATTTCCTACATTCACGCCGAGGCCTACGCGGCGGGCGAGCTGAAGCACGGTCCGCTGGCGCTGATCGACGAAGAGATGCCGGTCGTCGTTGTGGCACCGAACAACGAGCTGCTGGACAAGTTGAAGTCGAACATGCAGGTGGTACGTGCACGCGGCGGTCAGCTGTACGTGTTTGCGGATGCGGAGACGGGCATCGAAAGTGAAGAAGGAATGAAGGTCATCAAGATGCCGCACGCGGACCGACTCATCGCTCCGATCGTCTACACGGTCCCATTACAGCTATTGGCGTATCACGTCGCCGTGCTCAGGGGCACGGACGTCGATCAGCCGCGGAATCTCGCGAAGAGCGTTACGGTCGAGTAGGCTCTATCGGTCGCCGGCCTCGTGAACCTCAAGACGTAACTCCATCACTCAGGACATAACTCCGTCACTACTCGGATTGAGGTGTCCGCAATTCGGCAGGCGAATGCGAAGTAGCTTATTGGCCATTAATTTCCGTTGATGAACGGCTGCTTTACCCCTGAAAGCCGACGCTCGAATGGTATAGTCTGAACGACTGCTACTGACCCAAACCAGCCATTGCACCATATCCATTAACGAGGGGTACCGATGCTTTATCGAACAGTAGGTGAATTGGTAGGTACTGACCGGGAGGCTGTCGGCGATGGCTGGAAGAGCCGGCGATTTTCGCTTGCAGAAGATGGCTTACCATTTTCTGTGCACGAAACTACGGTAGCTGCAGGATCAGAGTTGCGTTTCAAATACCGTAACCACTCTGAGACCGTCTACTGCATCGAAGGTAAAGGCTCAATTGAAGACGTAGCGAGAGAGAAGATTCTCCCTATCGAACCCGGAACATTCTATTCGGTAGGGATCGGCGAAGATCACATTCTGCGAATACAGAGAGACACCAGATTCCTATGTGTTTTTGAGCCAGCGCTGGAGGGTCAGGAAGAAGCTGACTAATCCGTCCGCTTGTGGCCGGGTCCAGTCGGTCGCCAGGAACTTGAACGAACGGCCGGTGTTCGCAAGAGCGGCCGTTCAAAATTCACGTTACCGCGGACTACGTGCCCTTGGGTAACAGCATCAGCTGGGCGGGATACTTAGAGCGTTTTGGACAGATTCATTCCCTTTTTCTTGATTCCATTTATGGCGTGGGGCGTTCGCCGGTATCTCATCACACGCGGCGACTACACGACACTCAAGAAGATGACGTTGGGGATAGGTGCTTCGGCGTTCTTCCTAACGGAGATGGCTCGAAGTTTTTATCGCCCATTTATCTATGCTAACGACATTGACGATTGGGTTGTTGCAGATACTGTAGGTAACTCCCTTGGCACAATTGCCGCGGTGTTCATGATCCTCACAATGTCTGGCCGGGGGACAGGGTGGGACTGGCGGCTTGTTGGGATGGTGATAGCCGGGCTATTTGGGTACGAATTGCTAAACCTCGCGAATGATCATCCGTTCGACGTCAACGACGTCATCGCAACAATGATATTCGGAGGGATTTCAGTCGTTGTCTACTCTCGAATTCTCGCTCATTATGGCGTGCGGACCGCGTCTGGCGAGGCACCAACAGATACTTAACACGATGTTCTAGCGGCCGCTTGTGGCCGGATCCAGACCAGTTCCAGTCTTAGGTACATCCCAGAATTGACGGCAATTCTCTGTCTGAGAAGATGCTTGTTTGATAAAGGCAAACCTGACCAAAGTCAGAGACGCAAAGCCACGGGTCCTCGCTTCCTCCGCGACGCATTCTGCTATGCCACGAAGGCCCCCAAGATCGCCGGGCTGCCGAGCGTAATTCCCACAGTCATTCGTCCGGGGAGGTATTCCAATGCGGCCTTTCTTGCAAAGATCTCTTGCACTGTCCACTGTCACGAACATTAGTGGCTTCAATTCAATCGCCGTCGCCCTTTGCTTCGGGATTGCGATTTGCCCAACCGGCATCGCAAACGCCGAGACAGACACGTATTCATGGACCGGCACTATTATCAGCGTCGAGGTCGATGATGGGACTGGGGTCTACGCCGGAACTCAAATTGGCGACACTTTCTCGGGAACGTTCACCTACGATCCGGACGTAAACAATATAGCCGGGATGAGCACTTCCGACGGAAATTCCGTGATAGAGCCTGGTGACGTCTGGGTGGAGTATCACTTTGGTTCGTCGTCCAGCGCAGTGCTTACGGACGGCGCGACCGAATTGTACTGGCCTGGGGTGAGTCTCAGTATCACCACTGACTACCCACTAAACGATCAAGGTGAGCTGGATTGGCTTCATAGTCTCTTCGGTATAGATGTGGCTTTAGGCACCCTGGCTGACAGCTGGGGTCTGGATTTCGGTGATGGCATTTTCGAACTTGAGGTTGGATATGGTTCGTTCGTCAACATACAAGACGACCTGTCATTTCGCCCGAATCCACCGTGGTCGCCACCCGGGTCCCCCGATGACCCGGATAACCAGATGGCGACGTTCGAGGTCCTTGAATACAGCGATTACGATCAAGAAGAGCTAATTTATTTCGCGATTGGCGTTCTCACCGGAATAGAGGTGCATATCGACATCAAGCCCGGTAGCGATCCCAACTGCTTCAATGTGAACAGTCACGGCGTGATTCCGGTGGCGATTCTCGGCAGCGATACGTTTCATGTCACGGAGATCGATCAGGGCAGTCTATCTTTCGGTGGATTGGCAGTGCGAATTCGCGGCAACAAAGGGCCGTTGTGCCGAGTGGACTATTCTGACGGTGACGAATACCTCGATCTGGTGTGTCAGTTCGAGGACAATTCTGACTACTGGAATCCGGGCAACGGTGAGGCCACACTTACCGGCACCCTAATAAACGGTACCGAATTCGAGGGAACAGACTCGATCTGCGTGACGCAATAGGTTTCACAGTAGAACCCACAGGACCATAGGAAGACCCCGTCTTCGTGGCGGGGTTTTCTATGACCGCTTCAGGCCGTAAGTCGACGGTCGCCCGGTCTGATGTAGAATGGCAGCTACTGACCCAAAGCGGTCATTTCCTTACTTCAATACTCTGACGACCAAGAGATGAATCCACGCACCGTGAGATCGTATTTGTACGAAGGCATAGTCATTGTTGCCTCAATTCTTGTGGCCTTCGCGTTGGACGCATCATGGGCGAATTATCAGGAATCCAAAGTTGAGCGGCGGATATTGGGTGAGCTAAAGGAAGAATTTGAATCTGCGAAAGCCAGAATCGAGATTAGTATTGGCGAATTGGAAACCGTGATTGAAGCTTCGTTGGAGCTTGCCGGTTCTCTCGGAAGGAACACGTCGGTACTATCTCCGGACACCGCCCAGGATCTGATCGATCGGATCCTGACATTCAACACACTGGAGGTTCCTACTAGTGTTGTTGACTCTATAGTCGCATCTGGGCAAGTGCGCCTAATATCAAACAGTGAGCTTCGCGAAGCGCTTGCGGAGTGGCCTGCCTTTATTTTCGATGTTCGGGAAAACCACGAGTGGCATCGAGAGGAAACGGACGAGTACCTGATCCCGTATCTGGCGAGGTATTTGTCGATTCGTGACGCAAACGTTATCAGGGGCGACGCCAAGCTTGCGCCAGGTTCCTTTGACTACGATTTGGTGTCAATGCAGCGTGACCCGGTTTTCGAGGGCCGACTCGTGTGGCGCATCTCTCGACAGCAGGCAACACTCGACGAGTCGAAAACACTGTTGGAGGAGACTAATAAATTATTAGCTCTGATTGCCGTGGAAATTGGTTGATCTGAACGACCGCTTCTGGCCGTAAGCAGCCGGTCGCCACTTCCCTAGAGCAGACACTCGAGCGGCTGGTTTTGGGAAAAGCGGCCACTCGACCCAGGCGGCAAGTAAGGGTCAGAAGTCGCCGCCTACGAGCATTGCAAGACCAACCAAGCTTTATCGAAGTTCGCTGCCCTTGCATCCGTCTCCCGGATCCAAAAATAGATAAGGCCACAATCTCCCCACATTTCTCCCAAGTCGTCTTCCGAGTCTAACTGCAGTAGCAGTCGCCACTCGTCCGCACATTCCGCAAGCTCTGCGGCTCTCGGGTCTTTATAGCCGGTCGAGTCCCCGCAATACAGCCCATTCGAAACGAGTTGGCATTCCAACTCCATTGTGTCGTTTTGGACAGGATTAGGGTAACCGCCAATCTGGAAAGGTGCGTGACCTATCTGCATGTCCCCGTCAAACCAATCATCTTCTTCTTGTTCGCTGATAACCAGACCCAGGTCGTCGAACCTCTGAATGTCCGGTAAGCTGTCAAATCTCCTGAAATTCAAGCCAATCCGATTGAGCGAAGGACCTTCTGCTTTCTCGGTTGCGGCTCCATCTTCGACAAGTAGGACTTTCCAGCCGTCAGCGTCTTTCGGGTCGAACCCCCAAGGCTGTTCTTCAGTATCGTAGAAGAATAACAACCGGCCTCGATCCGGCAGCCACGGAATCGTTTTTGTCTGTCGTACCTCGTCTAGATCGATACAGGCGATGAACGTTAACAGTCGTTCACCACGTCTTGGCCAATCTGCGTTAACGGGTAATGGAGGGGGCCCACCGATAAAAGACGTGCCGGATTCTTGAGATGGGTCGAGTGACAAAGCGGGGATCGCATGCTGCCGTGCGAGCTCGACAATTTCCGCACGGCTACGAACAGCTTCTCCTTTCGAGTCATTCTTCTTGAAGAAATCGAGTATCTCTCCCACGCGGTACTCCCAGTCACTTGGCCAAACCCAGTATCCGGTTGTGTGACTATGAGGGCAAGCAGCCGGTCGTCCATTGCCAAGAAACGGCCAAAACTCGCCGCTCGTGGACAGCTGCTACGAGGTCTTACCCCTCTGATGGATGCACGGACCAATCATAATCTTTGTCGAAACGATCGATTAAGTAGTCGACGAACACTTTTACTTTGGGTGGAATAAAGCGCTGATAGGGATGCACTGCATACAGTGCGGAGGTGGCCGGGTATGGCGAGTAGTCGGGCAATAGTTCTACCAGTTCGCCGCGCGCGATGGGCGGCCCCATGATCCAGTCGGGCGACAACATCAAACCGCGACCGTTGCAGGCTGCGGTTACCAACATGTTGCCGCTGTTCGCCGTAAACTCGCCGCGAACCCTAACATCGACAATGTCGTCAGCGTCATTGAACCGCCAAGTGTTATCGCCTGGGTTGCGTCTAAGCGCGAGACAGCTGTGGTTTTCGATATCACGAGGGTGGGTGAGGCGCGGTGCGGTCGCCAGATACTGTGGACTGGCGCAAAGTCTGCGGGGAACGTCTGCCAACTTGCGAGCACGCAGGGTGGAATCCTTAAGCTGTCCGGCGCGGATCGCAATATCAAATCCTTCTGCCACCAGATCAACATTGCGATCAGTGGAGGTGAGCCCAAAGCTCACGTCCGGCCAACGCGCCTGAAACAAGGCAGTTGCCACAACAATGTGCTGTTCAAGACTCGCGGGCAGGGTGATGCGCACAAGGCCCGCGGGTTTATCTTCGAGTGCTGCCGCCATAATGCGGGCTTCTTCCAAGTCAAGCATGATGCTGCGCGTACGTTCGTGAAATAGTCGTCCGACTTCCGTCAGGTTCAGTTTGCGGGTAGTGCGGTGAAACAGCGTTGCTCCTAGCCAGCCTTCAAGATCAACAATCCGACGCGAAACACTGGATGGCACCAAGTTCGATTGCCGACCGGCTTCCGAGAAAGATCCCGTTTCGACCACTTTATTAAATAGCGCTATCGCGCCCAACTGATCCATGGCTGAACTCCCGCCTTGTCTGAATGGAATCGATTTGTTCATAAAACGCAATAATAATTTGCGTATTAGTGATCTTATCACAAGGCAATTCTTCGAATATCGTACGCATCAATCGACATACGGACTGAAACGAGAACACTCGAAACGAAGGATTAAAGATGACACAAGCAACCAACAATCAGACTCTCACAGCAATCGTAACCGGCGCATCAACAGGTCTTGGCTTTGCCATCACCAAGCGTTTTCTCAGCGAAGACATCAATGTCGTCATGAATGCTCGTACAGCAGCGGACCTCGAGGCCGCGTACGAAGCACTTGGCTCACCAGCAAACGCAACTTTCCGGGTTGGCGATATTGCCAACAAATCAGTTGGTGCTGATCTGGTGCGTGTCGCGGAAACAGAATTTGGCGGCCTTGATATCCTGGTGAATAACGCCGGTGTCTTTGGCGCTAAGGCTTTCCTCGACACAGAAGAAAGCGATATTGACCGTTTCTATGCGATCAACTTCAAGGGCGCGTATTTTGCGGCACAAGCGGCGGTTCCTGTTCTTCAGAAGCGTGGCGGCGGTG
>Ga0224508_10000324_pt1 | contig 47985 bp, 38 predicted proteins | sample SF_Jan12_sed_USG_4_FD_170157 | JGI IMG/M metagenome (GOLD analysis project Ga0224508, IMG submission 170157) | Sediment microbial communities from San Francisco Bay, California, United States - SF_Jan12_sed_USGS_21 | ecosystem: Environmental > Aquatic > Marine > Sediment | place: USA... | reverse complement strand
CTCGTCGAATCGGCCGAACGCGGAAAGCACCCCGTTGGTATCGTATTCAACCAATCGCCTGCGGGGGGCGACTCCGTAGATGTCGTAGAGCGTCTCGATGCGAGTTGCGTTCTCGGAGAATCGATGGGCGAGGTCGAGGGTCGTCGTCGGTCCGTGAGCGGGAATCGTCGGCCTTGGCATGCCGACCGGATCAACCGCCCACTCCGCCCGTGGTCCTGCGGCACGCCCACCGGCCGCGGACGCCGCTGCGAGACTCGCCGGGAGCACCGCCGAGGCTCCCGACGTAGCGCCGAACCCCAGTTTCCGCCCTTCCGCCCGGGCCAGCGCGCTCTTCATATCCAGGTCGAGTCCACCGATCGCGACGCTGTAGACCCGAATCCCCTCGCCGGCGCGGACCCGTGGCGCAACACGCTCACGGACATCGTCGCCGGGAGTACCGATCACGGTTTTATGCATTCGCAAACGCTCGGCGCCGAACGCGAGCTGGTCGGCGGCGCTGGCCGACAACAGGCTGCGATCCCTGCCTTCGATCGTCGCCATGAACTGCCTGGACTCCGGTTGATCCGGATCCAGAGCCGCGATCGCCCGTTCAAGGCGTGCATGGGCCGGACCGGGACGATCAGTGGGGTTCAGTCGATCGAGGGCCTCTCCGAATGGAACACGATCGAACACATCCACAGCAACCTTCGAACCGGCGGCCGGGAGTGCCGTGAACGTCAACAACTGTGGGTAGGTGCGTGGCGTGGACATGCCCGGAAGCTCGGCGTTGAGCAGGACGTCGAGATCGGGAATCGTGAGCCCCTCGAGTTGCGCCTGACGCAACCACGTGAACAACGAGAGGAGACGTACGACCTGATCCAGATCGCGGAGTTCGGGAAACACCTGTGCGAGACGGTCGTAGTCCGCGTTGATGCCGCCGACGGTTGCGGCGGTCCATGGTGGAACGCCTCCCCCTCCGCCATCTCCAACCCTCTCCGACGCGGCGGCCATTCGCGGGCGCCGCATGGCGAGCACGTCCCCCTCTGCGGCAACCGTCAGGTCGACGGTATCCGGATAGAACCAGAGACGGGTCTGTTGCGCGCCGACGCTGGCGGAATCGGCATCTGCCGAGAACCGTTCGATGTGAGTCTGGAACCCATCCACCACACGACGCACGGACTCACGAAGATCGTCGCCCTCTCGAATTCCAAGTCCCAGACTGAAGGTCTTGAATCGAATATCGCAGAGGAGACTGACCCAGCCGAGACGCGTATCCCGCAGGCGGCCACCGTAGTTGACCAGCGCCGCCTGGGGAGAGAAACCGCGATCGAGACTCATGTAGGGCTCGGCGAGTCCGCCATGAAAGATCGCGCGATAGGCGACCGCGAGATCCGCAAGGGTGAGCGGTGTTCCCAGCATGGTCGCGCGCTCTGCCGTCTGGCTGCCGAACAGCCGCAGGCCTCCATCCGGCTCCAGCCGCGCACCCTCGAGCTGCAGGCCGCTCGCAAGGAACCGTTCCAACTCGGTCAGGCCCAGGGGCGGGCGCCGACCGTCCGGCGCCACAGCCGCAACCGTCGTCGCAAACGGCTCGCGCCCGAGGACGAATTGCGATCGTTCGGGGGAGTGACGGTAGACGTAACTACTTACCTGCAGTTCGACGGGCGAATCTCCACCCAACCGACGCTGTTCGGCGGCAGCGATGTGCCGAACGATGGGCCATGCCTTGCGATAGGCGGCCTCCGCCTCGATCGAACTCGACTCTTGCGGCGCGCCCCGGCCCGGGTAACGCGTTTCGCCGTTGTCCGCCGGCAGAACCAGACGCAGCCGACCCGAGCCGTTACTCTCCACCACGAGTTGACGCGAGCGCAGGAGTTCGACCCACGCCGGCTGTCGTTCGCCCGGCAGCCACAGAGAGCCCAACTCCACCCAGCCGATTGCTGACCCGCGTTGCGGATCGAGAGAGTCCAGGGTGTCGGACAGAATAAAAGCGTAGGGCTCGAGTAGCCGATCCAGGAGGACGTGCCTGAGTCGGTCCCCGGGACGCTCCCCCGCCGCGGGAAGGGGTCGGCCCTGCAACTTGGCGAGGAGATCCTCGACCGACTCCCCCGAGTGACTCAACTGACGAGAGTCAACCAGTGCCGAGTAATCGATGGGTATCCAGTCGGGACGATCCTGGGCGACCGTCGACGACGCTGCCATCGTCATCAGGCAGACGAGCAGGAAGCGGAGAGCTCGCGACGTCACGATTTCTTGTCCAGTTCGGTCTGACGCCAGAACTGGATCAGACCCCAGAAATGCTCATCGAAACGATCGTGCTCGTTCTCGGGAAACAACGCCTCGACTTTTTCCCGAACGGCGTTACGAGCGACGTCGGTCTGGAAGAAATCCAGCGCGACCTCATCGAAATGGGGCAGGTGCTCCCCACAGAAGTCCTCGAAACGCTTCGTATCAAGACGCTCCTCGGCGATGGCGGCATAGCGGCGGACCCGTTCTCTGTACGGAAGGTCTTCTTGTCGGATCTTCTCGAAAGGCGCCCAGTCCAGGTTCTGGTGCATCTTGCGATTCGTTGCGGCGCAGTACAGCGCCCAGCGAACCTGCGCCATCACCACCCAGGGGAAGTGGTAGTGCAGTGAGGTCACCTGCGAGTCCGGACAGGGGTTGGCGAAATCGATCGGGTAGAAGACATCTTCCTGTCTGAGACACTCGCACGAATTGAAGTCCCAGCCGAAGTAGGAATTGATCGTCAGCGTGATATCACGCAAGAGCGAATGCTCCTCGGAGGTCACGACATCGAAGTCGACCTTGTAGCGGTCGTGAAGCGGCGCAGCGGGGTCGTAGCGGATCACGCGGGTCTGCGGACCGATACCCACGATTCGGACAAAGAGATCGAACGGATCCACGGCCGACTGCAGGTGCATGACCCGGGTGCCGCTCTCCTCGTAGGCATCCTTCAACTTCTCGGCGTTATCGATCCGACTGACACCGACCCACGCGCCACCGTCATACGGCTTCATGAACATCGGGTATTCGAGCTTGGTACCGATCTCGTCCAGATCGAAGAGACGTGCGTAGTTCTTGAGTGTGGGTTCGAGATCGTCGGAAGGGAGGTGTTCTTTGGGGGGCACCAGCCAGGTTCTCGGAACCGGGAGGCCGAGATGCATCATCGCCGCGTAGGTCGTCGCCTTCTCCATCGACTGCACGGACCACGGATTGTTGAAGACGTACAGGTCGTCCATGATGATCGACTTCTTGATCCACTCGCGACTGGTGTTGAACCAGTGCGTCAGCCGGTCGACGACGACGGAATAGTCGCAGGGCTGCTGAAGATCGAACGGTTCGATGGTCACCCGTTCGACCTCGAATCGAAGGCTGTCCTTGCCACTGGGAACCGTCAGGTCGAGACGACGAACGAGTTCCTCGAAGCAGACGGGCCAACAGATGTCCGCCCCGAGCGAAAGGCCGATCTTCTTCGTGATTACCGCCATCGCCTACTCCTTCGGCCCGCAGCCGTCGCAACAATCTACTCGTAAACCATCCATAGTGGGCCGGGAAACAGCCAGGACAATCCCTCCCGCAGATGATCCCGCCAGTTGTCCCAGTTGTGCCCGTCCCTGGACTCACGGTAGCGGAGATCGATCCCGAGAGCCTGAATCCTCGGAACCATCGAACGATTCTCGTAGATCAGCGACTCGTACATCCCACAGGTCATGAACATCCGCTCGCAGGGCCGGCCGGGGTTCTCGCGGAATTCGTTGACAAACTCCACGACGGGATCGAACAGCGGCCCCCGAAGATGCTCGCCGATATCCGTGAACGCAAACGACCCCGACTGGAGAAGAAGCTTGCCGAACGCTCCGGGGTAGCGCCAGGCCGTCGAGAGCGCAGCGACCGCTCCGAAGCTGGCGCCGACCAGCGCGCGGGTGGACGGGTCCGGGTCGATCGGGAACCGATGCTCGAGCTGTGGGAGCAGCTCTTCAACGACGAAGCGGGCATGCCGCGGGTCCGCCGCGTACTCGTTCAGTCGATCGCGAGATTGGATCAAGACGGCGATGACCGGCGGAATCTCCAGTCGATGGATCAGGTTGTCCAGCACGGTCTTCATTGCTGCGAATCGGACATACTCGGGGCCGTCGTGAACCACGAGCAAAGGGTATCGACGTCGTTTTCGAAAACGCGGTGGCAGGTAGACCTGTGCACGTTGCATCCGACCCAGGGCCTCGCTGCGAAACTGCGCCGTCCGCACGATCCCCGGTCGCGCCTCGGGGTCCGGATGGACCCAGTCGGGAACGACGTAGCCATGGGCCTGGCAGACGGAGTTTGCGCCGAAGGGGTCCCGCGCGAGGCTGGGGTTGTAGGGATCCAACATCAACGTGTGGTCGTCACCCTGGACCCGCTCGATCTTGTATTCGAATCGTGATCCCGCGGGGATGTCCAACGTCAGATGCCAGAGACCGGTGTCATGAATCTGTTCGAACGGCTGGCTTGACGGAAGTCCGAAGATCCAGTTTCGCAACAAGACCGCGTCCGCCGCTCCGAAGAACAGGAAAGTGACCGAGTTTTCGTCGGCGTGCGGGATGGTCTCGCGTTCGATGAACCGCCCGATCGACTCGCGTGTGAGGTCCCCTGCGTCGACGAATTCCTTCAACCACAGAGACTTCATGACCCGACCTCGCGGAGATCGCCCTCGGGGTGGAGGATCCTCGCTCCGGACACGACATTCCAGCCGCCGTTCTCACGATCCACCCGACCGCCGTCGTCGAACGCCACGGAGAGATCGGGTGTAAACCGTCTAGCGAACAGACCGACGCGAACGGGATCGTCGAGACGAAGACGTCGAGCGGCGTGCGGAAGGGGGACGAGCCCACCGTAGATCCCGAGGCCCTGATCGAACACCTCGGGATTGCCGGGGCCCTGGGGCGGGTGATCGTGAAAGAGGACGATTCGTGCGCCGAGGGCCATGGCCCCCGCGGACCAGGCGAGGATCGTATGCTGCTTCAACGTATCCTTCGGGATGAGGAGACGCATCCTCGTCAACAAGACGGCAACGTGACCGCCCGCGATTCCCAGCGCCGCGCAGTCACGCAACGCGCGTCGGATCTCTCGTCGATGTCGCGCCACTTCCGGACGATCGCCGGGGTTCCAGCGACTCTCGAACTCGTCATGCACCTCCGTCAAAGCGACGAGGTGCTGACGATCGAGTTCACGCACCGCGTGGATCGCCGCTCGCTGATGGAAACGGTGCGCGTCGGATTGCGGGGTCTCCTGCAACTCCCGCGCAGCGTCGAGCCCGTGATTCAAACGCTGACGGTAGTAGCGTTGCAATTCACGGAGTTGGGCCTGGCGTTCTTGAAGCGCCGTTGCCAGCTCCGGGTCCCGGCGAAGCACCCGCTCTGTGCGGGCGTAGAGCCTCAGGTTCACAACCTCGCGGCCGACGTGCTCACGCAGTTCGTCGACTTCGGACTCTCGCTCCTGCCAACCCGCCGAGATGAGGGCGAGGGCCCCCTCGCCATCGAGAGCATCGAGTGCTGGGCCCACCGTGGGTTGGAACCGCTGGGGACCAAGAAGGCTTAACGCGGGCATGAGGCAAAAAGCCTAGCAGGCGTCAGGTGGATTGCGCACTCCCCATGGAAACTCGGCCGCGAGACCGTCGGTTCCGGGAGGGAATGGCCGACGGCCTCGCGGCCTGCCTTGGGGACGTTGGATGGACCCGTGCCCGGGATCCTTGCAGATCAGTCTCGGGCCGCGGCCAGATAGATCTCCTCGGTCGTCACACGTGGAGTCGCCGGAACCGGCCGGCTCTTGCGACGCGGCGGTGCCGGTCGGAAGGTGTCCATGCCGTCTCCGCCGGGGACGGCGAACGCTGTGAGGTGGAGTCGGCCCAGAATGTCGCGGGAGAAGGTAAAGAACGGGACGAGGGACGTATCCGACTCGCTGCTGCCTCGCTGACTCATCATCGTGGAGACCGCCATGCCGTTCCAGCGAACCGTGTGTCGCGCCAGGGACGGCGAGAAATCGGGCTGGCGGCAAACCGAGAGCCGACCGGCGTTCACCGATGCGCCGCCGGGAAGTACGGTGGCCGATGGAAGATCGACGTGGCTGCACGCGGCCGACGCCGTCGGGATGCCGGCGACGAGGGCCAGCGTCAGGACGACGAAGAGATTCCTGTAAAAGCTCATCGGGATCGTTCGGTTGCGCATCGTCTACCTCCAGGCGGTTCCGGCCGCGTGTCCCCCACTCCTATCGCAAGATCGGGTCCAGGTGGGGCCGTGAGGCGAAAATTTTTCCTAAGTCCATGAAACAAATGAGGTTAGGCCACCCTGGTCCGTCCGTCCGAGAGATCCCGCCGTCTCATTCCTGAGACTCGATTTGGGGCCGTTTTCCCGATATGGGGCGGCCCGGTGAGCTTTCTCGTCTGCTGAGACGGAAAACCTGGATTGTCTCAGATTCGAGACGCTCCGGGGCCGGGGTATTTCTTTCGGTTTGCCAAGTTTTCGTCCCGATTCCCTGGAAAAATTCGGGGATCGCGGTAAACTACCTAATCCATACTATTTAAGTAGGCTTTAGAATTCACGGCCGAGGTTCGACATGATTCGGATCACCAAGGAGTCGGATTACGCGGTGATGGTGCTGGGCCATCTTGCCGGACACCCGCCCGGCGTGGTCTACACCGCCCGGGAGATCGCCTCCTGGTGCGGTCTGACCGTTCCGATGGTCAGCAAGATCCTGCGCAGCCTGGCAAAAGAGAAGATCCTCACGTCCCATCGCGGCGTCAGCGGTGGCTACGCACTGGAGCGATCCGCCAGCGAGACTTCGGTGGCGGAAGTCGTGCGCGCGATCGAGGGACCGATCAGCATGGTCCAGTGTGGCGCCGAACCCGGCGTCTGCGATCAAGAGGCCCGTTGCCCGACCCGCCCCAACTGGGGTCGAATCAGCGCCGAGATCGAACGGGCCCTCGAGGGTGTTCCAATTTCAGAGATGGTGATCCACCGCTCAAACTTAACCCAGGTCGTCGACACCGCACCGACTGAGGACAGCTAACGACATGAAACCGACAACGACCGAGACTGTAGAACGACTGGCCGCACGAGATTACGAGTGGGGCTTCGTGACGGACATCGAGGCGGACTCCTTCCCCCCCGGCCTCAACGAGGACGTCGTCCGCGCCATCTCCGCCAAGAAGAACGAACCCGAGTTCATGCTCGAATGGCGACTCAAGGCCTTCCGTCATTGGAAGACGATGACGGAACCGACCTGGGCTTTTGTTGATTACCCACCGATCGATTACCAGGAGATCGTCTACTTCTCCGCGCCGAAGTCCGCCGAAGACGCACCCAAGAGCCTCGACGACGTGGATCCAGAGCTCCTTCGCACCTACGAGAAGCTCGGCATCCCGCTGGAGGAACGGGCACGCCTGGCCGGTGTCGCCGTTGACGCGGTCTTCGATAGCGTCTCCGTGGCTACGACGTTCAAGGGCAAACTGTCGGAGCTCGGAATCGTGTTCTGCTCGTTCTCCGAAGCCGTCCAGGAACACCCCGAGCTGATCCGGAAGTGGCTCGGCTCCGTGGTCCCTTACACGGACAACTTTTTTGCGGCACTGAACGCGGCGGTTTTCAGCGACGGGTCCTTCGTCTATATCCCCAAGGGCGTCCGCTGCCCGATGGAGCTGTCCACGTATTTCCGAATCAACGCCGCAAACACCGGCCAGTTCGAGCGCACCCTGATCGTCGCCGAGGAAGGCAGTCAGGTCAGCTACCTTGAGGGCTGCACGGCGCCGATGCGCGACGAGAACCAACTCCATGCGGCTGTCGTCGAACTCGTGGCGCTCGACGATGCGCAGATCAAGTATTCGACCGTTCAGAACTGGTACCCGGGTGACAAGAACGGCAAGGGCGGAATCTACAACTTCGTGACCAAACGGGGCATGTGTCAGGGACGCAACTCGAAGATCTCGTGGACCCAGGTAGAGACCGGCTCGGCCATCACCTGGAAGTATCCCAGCTGCATCCTCAAGGGCGACAACTCCGTTGGAGAGTTCTATTCCGTCGCGTTGACGAACAACTTCCAGCAGGCCGACACCGGCACCAAGATGATTCACATCGGCAAGAACACGAAGAGCACGATCGTCTCGAAGGGCATCTCTGCCGGGCGAGGCAAGAACACCTACCGCGGTCAGGTAAAGATCAACAAGGGAGCGGACTCCGCACGCAATTACTCGCAGTGCGATTCGATGCTGATCGGCGATCGCTGCAGCGCCCACACGTTCCCTTACATCGATGTCGCAAACCCGACCGCGACGATGGAGCACGAGGCAACCACGTCGAAGATCGGCGAGGACCAGATCTTCTACTGCCAGCAACGCGGCATCTCCGCCGAGGACGCCGTCTCGATGATTGTTAATGGATTTTGCAAGGAGGTCTTTCGCGAACTACCAATGGAGTTCGCGGTCGAGGCTCAGAAACTACTCGAAGTCAGTCTTGAGGGCAGCGTCGGATAACGACCGCGCCCGATGAGGAAATCATGCTAGAGATTCGGAACCTGCACGCGCGGGTTGATGGCGAGAATGTCGAGATTTTGCGTGGCATCGATCTGACCGTCGGTCAGGGCGAGGTTCATGCGGTCATGGGGCCCAACGGCTCCGGCAAGAGCACACTGGCCGGCGTCCTGGCCGGACGCGAGACGTACGAGGTCACCGACGGGAGCGTCACGTTGGACGGGACCGACCTCCTGGAACTGAGTCCCGAAGAACGAGCCTGCGCGGGCGTGTTCATGGCGTTCCAGTACCCACTGGAGATCGCCGGCGTCAGCACCGTCCAGTTCATGAAGACCGCAGTCAATTCGATCCGCAAGCATCGCGGCGAAGGAGAGCTTGACGCCATCGATTTCATGGCACTCGCCCGCGAGAAACTGCAGCTTGTCGAGATGGACGAGAAGTTCCTCAAGCGTTCGGTGAACTCCGGATTCTCCGGTGGCGAGAAGAAGCGTAACGAAATTTTTCAGATGAGCGTCCTCGAACCCAAACTCGCCGTCCTTGACGAAACGGACTCGGGTCTCGATATCGACGCCCTCAAGATCGTGGCGGAGGGTGTCAACAAGTTGCGCAGCCCCGATCGCTCGATGGTCGTGATCACCCATTACCAGCGTCTCCTCGACTACATCGTCCCCGACAAGGTCCACGTCCTCGCGGGTGGACGCATCATCCGATCGGGTGATCGGGGGCTGGCACTTGAACTGGAGGAGAAGGGCTACGGTTGGATCGAGGCGGCATCGTGAGCGACACCATGGATCGTCAATCGGCGGATCGGCTTCTCGAGCGGTTCGATACAAGAAGCCGACGACTGGAGGCCGACGATCCTGAGTGGTTACGCCCCAATCGTGCCGCGGGGCGCTCCAGCTTCTCGGATCTGGGCGTACCGACGACTCGGAACGAGGCGTGGCGCAGCACCAACATCTCTTCGATCGTCAACGAGGAGTTCGTCACCTCCGACTTCCCCGCAGGCTCGCTGAACGATGCAGAGTTCGACGGCGACGCGGGACTGGATTTCGGCGGACCGCGCATCGTGCTGACCCATGGTCGGTTCGACCCCGAGCACTCTCGACTGGACTCGCTGCCGAAGGGGCTCTTCGTCGGCCGCCTCGGCGACGCCCCCGACAAGGTTCGAGATCTGGCGACCCAACACTTTTCCAGCGAACGCGATCGTCAATCGTTCCGAGCCCTCAACGATGCGCTCTTCGATGACGCGGCGTTGATCCACGTGGGCGACGGCTGCTCGATCGCGGAACCCATCGAGATTCAGCACCGCTTGCGTGCGGACTCTGTTCTCCTGAATCAGTGCAGGAACCTCGTCATCGTCGGTGACGGCTGTTCCGTCACCGTGATCGAGCGCTACTTCGGTGCCGGCGAATCGCATTATCTCAATAACTGCGTGACGGATTGGAAGATCGGCGATCGAAGCAACGTCAAACATTACCGGGTCCAACACGAGTCCCCCGTCGGCTACCACATCGCCACGACCGAGAGTGTTCAAGGACGCGACAGTCACCACACGACGCTGCATGTGGATCTCGGCAGCCAGCTCTCCCGCCACGACATTCGAGCGGTCCTGGACGGCGAGGGGGGCTACTGCGACATGGGCGGCCTGTACGTCACACGCGACCGTCAACACGTCGACAACCACACCGTCATTGACCACGCCCGGCCCAATTGCGGTAGCCGTGAGCTGTTCAAGGGCATCCTCGACGACAAGTCTCGAACCGTCTTCAACGGACGCATCATCGTCCGAGAAGATGCCCAGAAGATCGACGCGAAACAGAGCAATCCCAACATCCTGTTGTCCAAGACGGCTCTGGCCCAGACACGACCCCAGTTGGAGATCTACGCGGACGACGTCAAGTGCACGCATGGAGCGACCATCGGCCAACTCGACGACGACGCGATCTTCTACATGCGGAGCCGCGGCATCCCGGTAAGCGAGGCCAGGAGATTGATGCTGGCGTCATTCGCCGGCGAGGTGCTCGACAAGGTCGACATCGAACCCCTTCGCGAGTCCCTCGAGAAGGCGATCGCGGAGCGTCTCCCCGCCGTGGAGCGAAGTGCATGACTCGGCCGGTTCAGGATGCCGTCGATTCCTCCGAGCTGGACACTCGCTCGGTTCGTGCCGACTTCCCCTTGCTCGCCAAACCGGTGCGGGGCAAGCGACGGGTCTATCTGGACAGCGCCGCGACATCGCAGAAGCCGCAGGTCGTCCTTGACGCGGTACGGGAGCACTACGAAGAATCGTGTGCCAATGTTCACCGCGGGATTCACGACCTCAGCACCTCGGCCACGGTGGCCTACGAGTCTGCCCGAGACAAGCTGCAACACTTCGTCGGTGCCGCGTCCCGCGACGAGATCGTCTTCACGAGCGGAACGACGAACGCGGTCAATCTCGTGGCCCACGCGTTCGGTCAGCGCTTCGTTCATGCAGGCGATGAGATCATCGTCACCCGCCTGGAACACCATTCGAACCTGGTCCCGTGGCAGATGCTTTGTAAGCGCGCCGGCGCGAACCTGCGGGTGGTTCCGATCGGTGAGAACGGCGACCTGGAGCTCGACGAGCTGAAGCGGCTACTGTGTGATCGAACACGGCTGGTGGCGCTCTCCCATACATCCAACGCCCTCGGCACCAGAAACCCCCTCGAGACGATCATTCCCCTCTGTCACGACGCCGGCGCCCAGGTGTTCGTCGACGGCGCGCAGGCGATGGTTCACGAACCGGTCGATGTGAAGGCCCTCGACTGCGACTACTTCGCCCTGTCGGGGCACAAGATGCTGGGACCCACCGGCACCGGCGTGCTGTACGGCAAGTACGAGCGACTCCTCGAGCTACCCCCGTTCTTCGGGGGCGGCGAGATGATCCTGTCGGTACAGGCCGGTCACTCGACCTACAAGGATCCGCCTTATCGGTTCGAGGCCGGCACGCCCAATATTGCCGGACTCATCGGACTGGGGGCGGCGGCAGATTACCTCGGCTCGTTGGGACTCGACCGGATCCAACGCCACGACCAGCGGGTCGTCGGCTATGCGGCACAGCGATTGTCCGATCATCCCCATATCCGGATGATCGGCCATCCCCGGGTCCGATCCGGGGTCGTCTCGTTCGAAGTCGACGGGATCCACCCCCATGACGTGGGCCAGATGCTGGACGCCGAAGGGGTCGCCGTTCGGGCGGGCCACCATTGTGCCCAGCCCGTCATGGATTTCTACGGGGTGCCCTCGACGGTCCGCGCCTCGTTTGCCTGCTATAACGATACCGACGATGTCGATCTCCTGATCGAGGCGATCGACTCAGCGATTCGAATGATGGGATGACGGGATGAACGGGTGACGGACTGATGTCGGACCTACGCGAACTCTACCAGGAGACCATCCTCGACCACGGCAAGCGGCCCCGGAACTTCGGGGCGCTCGACGATGCCGATGGAACGGCGGACGGCCACAACCCGCTCTGCGGGGACCGGATCCGTGTCTACGTCAAGAGCGACGGCGACAAGATCCTGTCCGTCAAGTTCGACGGTTGCGGCTGCGCCATCTCGACGGCATCGGCCTCGATGATGAGCGAGGCCCTCCCCGGGATGACCCACGAGCAGGTTCGGACGCTCTTCGATTCGTTCACCGAACTGGTTCGCGGTGGCGACACACCGGTCGAGGCGCTGGGGAAGCTACGCGTGTTCGCCGGAGTGCAGGAGTTTCCAATGCGGGTCAAGTGTGCAACCCTGGCCTGGCATACCCTTCGAGCGGCGCTCAAGGCGGGCGAAGCCCCCGACCAGCCCGTGACGACCGAATAACGAGAACTTCAAGATGACAGAAGCTCAAAATACACGCGCTGCGGAAATCGAGCAGGCGGTCACCGAGATGATCAAGACCTGCTATGACCCGGAGATCCCTGTCGACATCTGGGAACTCGGCCTGATCTATTCGGTCAAGGCCGATGACCAGGACAACGTCGACGTGAAGATGACCCTGACGTCGCCTGCGTGCCCCGTGGCCGGGTCGTTGCCCGGTGAGGTCGAGACGAAGATCCGCAGCCTCGAGCAGGTGAAAGAGGTTCGGGTCGAACTCGTCTGGGATCCTCCGTGGGACAAGGACATGATGTCCGAGGCCGCCAAGGTCACGCTTGGTTTTTTCTGATCCCACACGGGACCGAACTGCCCTCTGGAGCTAGCCCATGAATCTGATCTTCCTCGGCCCCCCGGGTGCAGGAAAAGGCACCCAGTCCAAAAACCTCATCGAACGATTCGACATCCCGCAGATATCCACCGGAGACATCATCCGCGCGGCAATCCGATCCGGCAGCCCGCTGGGAGTCGAGGTCGCCGAGTACGCCAACACGGGCCGGCTGGTCCCCGACGATCTCGTCAACCGCCTCGCCTCCGAGCGTCTCGCCGACGATGACTGTCGCGGCGGGTTCCTGCTCGATGGCTACCCGCGTACGGTGGCTCAGGCCGAGGCGCTCGACGGCGTCCTGCTCGAGCGCGGTGCCCCACTCGATCACGTGCTCCTGCTGGAGGTCGACGACTCGGAGCTTCTGGATCGCATCACCGGACGACGAAGCGATCCCGAGAGTGGCAGGGTCTACCACGTTACCTTCGACCCACCGCCCGAGGACCTCGCGGCCCGCCTGATCCAGCGACCCGATGACACCGCCGAGGTCTTCGGAAAGCGTCTGCGGGAATACCACCAGAAGACGGCGCCGCTGATCCCCTACTACGAGGATCGTGGTCTCCTACGACGGATCGACGGCCGTGGATCGTTAGGGGAAGTCACCGAGCGCGTCACTCACGCCGTCGACTGACTCCCGAGAATCCTGCAGGGTCAAGATCCACGCCTCCGGGTCACACGCGGCACGGATCGGCAAGCCGACGACGCCCATGCCCCGCGAGACGAGCATGCGTGTTCTCGCGCAGCGGAATCGTCCCTCATGGAAGCCCAGCCGACTCTGTCGGACCAGCGGCGGGAATCCTCCAAATCGAATCTGGCCGCCGTGTGTGTGTCCCGCCAGCACTAGATCGACACCGCGCTTGGCCGCCTCGTACATCACATCGGGATGGTGCGTGAGAAGCACAACCGGCCCGGAGGCCTCTCGCAGCGCAGCGGTGAAGTCGGGCCGCCCCATCAGGAGGTCGTCGATACCGGCGAGCGTGATCTTCGCGCCGCATCGCTCGAGTGGGACACTGCGGTTGGTCAGAACATGAATGCCGTCTTCTTCGAGCAGTGACTGTAGATCGCCCACTCGGTCGGCATAGTGATCGTGATTGCCGAGAACGGTAAAACAGTCCGCCGCCGCGGTCAGACGACGGAACGACTCGCGGACGGCGACGTACTCGGCGATCGACGACGTGACGATGTCCCCTGCGATGACGATCAGGTCGGGCTCTCGGGCGAGGAGTCGAGTGACGCAACGGCTCAGCGTCGCAGGACGGAGAAACGGTCCGGCATGGATGTCCGATAGAAACAGGATCTTGAAGCCGTGGAACGCAGACGGCATGCCGTCGATCGTGACCGCCAGATTCCGAACCTGTAGTTGACGCTCCAGGATCGCCGAGTAGGGGCGATCGATTCCCGGCACCCAGGGCAGCAGATAGCGTGCGAGAAAGTGGGAGGCGTCCCGCTCGACTCGACGGAACCACCCCGGTGACGGCAGCTGCGGCAGCGATTCCTCCGCAGACGATGTCGGCGGAGGATAGGGCAGCAGAATCTCATTCGTGTGTCGCATCACACCTAAATATGCTGCGGCGCGCAGATTTTGCCAGTGGCCGCGTTATCGCGACTCGTTACTGGCCCCAACCTTCCAGGTCGCCTCGACCGTCGCCACGTGATGACCGTCTTCGTCATGAAGCCGGCCCTGGACGACCGGCTCCCCGTCGGGCTCCCCGTCGGGCTGCCACGCGGCCTCGGCGATGATCCGCCCGCGGGCCTTGTGGAGATACTGAACCCGAAGTTCGACAAGGATCGCCCGGCGACCGGCGGGCAAGGCGGTCAACAACGCCAGCCCCGTCGCAAACTCGCCGAGGTTGGCCAGCGCGATGGCATGGATCGAGTTCAGATGATTGTGAATTCGCCGCCGGTCGTTCATCGCGACTCTGGCCTGGCCTCGCTCGAGACTCAGGATCCGTGGACGGACCGTACCCGTGTAGGGCACGAATCGCCGGATGGTGCGATGAAAGAGGAATCGTCCCCACGGTATGCGTGTTGCCTTGTTCCACGATGCGAGTATCTCCATGGGCCTACAGTGCCCGCACGCCGCTCCAACGTCAAACGGCGGGAGGGGCACCCTCCCGCCGTCCAACCAACGTTGTCGACTACTGCAAGAGCGAGACCGAGATCGCCTCTTCCTCCGTCGTGTCCGCATCGAGCGCTCCGCCGAGCCGGGCCAGGTTGTCGGCACCGCGACTCGACTCTCCTGCCAGCTCTGCCGAACGACGGTACGCCAACACCGCGGCATCCCGGTTTCCGACTCGCTCGTGGGCCATGCCGAGGTTGTTGTGAACGAAGGACACGCTGGGCAGCAACACGGCAGCCTGTTCGAACTGCACAAGTGCCTGTTCGACTCGGTGTTGCTTGAGGTGGATCAGACCCATCAGGTTGCGGACGTACCCCTGGTCGGAATCCAACGCGAGGCTCTTCTCGAGTTGGATCACCGCCTCGTCGCCCAGACCCTTGTTGGCCAGCGAGCGACCCACCAGGAACAATGCCTCGGCGTTCTCGGGTTCAAGAGCGACGGCGTTTTCGGCGGCGGACAGGGCTTCGTCGAAATTGTTGCGATCATTCTCGACTCGCGACAGGTTGATCCAGGCTTTCGTGTAGGTGGGGTCGGCGACGGTCGCCGCCTCAAGAGACGCCGCGGCATCGTCCGCGCGGCCGGCCTTCCACTGGCTCAGTCCAAGCATGTATCGAGTCCAACGACCGTCGGGTCGAGAATCAACCTCAGCCTCGAAGTAGGCGGCCGCTGCGTCGTATCGACGCTCGTTCCACGCGGCCAGCCCCTCCTTGACGAAGTCGGCGCTAGGATCGATCTGGATCGCTGGCTCGGTCGACAGGACCGACTCTACGATCGAACTCTCGAGAGGCTCGATCAGCGGCTCGGTGACTGCCGGCTCGATGGGTTTGAGGGGGCGGTAATCCACCGGCACGACTTCTGCGGCAGGAGATGTCGTCCCCGCGGCTCGTGTCGTCGGGCGATTCTCTTTCTCGTCGTCCCGTGCGGCCATCCCGCCGACCACCGCGACGCCGAGGGCACCGACAATGACGAGACCGATGACGCTGAGGATCGTCTTCGTGTCGTTTCGAGGTTCCGGCTTTTCTTTCATGGCAGACTCCGTCGCCTCCGAGACCGGTCAGGGAGGCTGTGCAGCTTTCGGAGCCCGGTCGCCCCGTCGATGGCATCGATGCCAATCGCACGCCGACCTATCGCGAAGGCGATGCCAACACGGAGTATTCTGCATAAGTCATTATTGTTCAGTAGTTTATGGCGGACTCGCATCGGTCGCCTGACCCGAGAATTCGTGTCACGGGGGACACGGTTGTGGCGATCGAGCCTCGCTCTACTCGGGCCGCTGGATCTCCAGGACCTTCAACTTCTTGTAGAGATGGGACCGCTCCAGCCCCAGCGTCCGGGCCACCTCACTCATCCGCCATCCGGACTGTTCGAGGGCGGACAGCACCAGACGCCGCTCGACCTCGTGCATCCGCTCACGAAGCGTCCCCGTCGCGGGCAGCGTCTCCGATGAGGACGATGCGGACCCCAACTGCGCCACGACATCGCTCTCGTGGATCTCACGCCCGCGACTCAGGATCAGCAGTCGCTCGACCAGGTTGCGGAGTTCCCGAACATTGCCGGGAAAGTCGTGACACGCGAGCCGTCTGATCGCATCGTCCGCGATCGATCGTCCTTGTAGATGGTGCTGCTCGGATGCCAACTGCACGAACCGTTCCACGAGTGGAGGGATATCTTCCTTACGCTCACGAAGCGACGGTGCACGCAGCGTGACGACCTGCAGACGATAGTAGAGGTCTCGCCGGAACCTACCCTCCTCCACCGCGCGCTCGAGATCGCAGTTGGTCGCCGCCAGCACGCGAACATCCACCTGGACTTCGCGCTCGCTACCCACCGGCTCAACCTCGCCCGACTCCAGAACTCGCAACAGTTTGGCCTGCAGCTCCACGGGGATCTCCCCGATCTCATCAAGGAACAGCGTTCCGCGATGCGCCCGCTGAAACTTCCCCCTCCGTCGATTCGTGGCCCCGGTGAAGGCTCCACGTTCGTGACCGAAGAGTTCCGATTCGAACAGGTCCCGAGGGACCGCCGCACAGTTGACCCGGATGAACGGCCCCTCGGCGCGGCTCGAATGTCGATGGAGCGCATGAGCGATCAGTTCCTTGCCGGTGCCGTTCTCACCGACGATCAACACGCGAGCTTCGGTCGGGGCCGTCAACTTGATCTGTTCGAACAGCTTGGTCATCACGGGCGCGGCACCGATCATCGAGGTGTCATGCCACTGCTCTTCCCGCAGCTCACGGTTCTCCAATTCCAGTTGCGAGTGGCGTAATGCGTTCCGGGCAACCAGCAAGAGGCGATCGGCATGCGGTGGCTTCTCGATGAAATCGAATGCCCCCAGTCGAACGGCCTCGATCGCGCGATCAATGGTGCCGTGGGCCGACAGGAAGATCACCGGCAGCTCGTGTCCCGCGGCTCGCAAGGCGGTCAGCGCCTCCAGACCGTCCATGCCGGGCATGCGGAGATCCATCACGATCAGGTCGATCCCGCCCTGCTGCAGACGCGGCAACACATCCTTTCCGTCGCCGACGGTCTCCACTCGATAGCCTTCCAGCGAGAAGGTGGTCGTAAGCGTCGAACGGATATTCTTCTCGTCATCGGCGACGAGGATCGTGTGCATCGTCATTCTCCCCGCTCGTTCTTCTTCCTCGGCAATCCGATTCGAACCCGCAGGCCACCCGAGCTTGCCGATTCTAGACGAATCCATCCGTGGTGCTCCGCGACGATCCGTCGGCTGATCGCCAGACCGAGCCCGCTGCCGTCGGCCTTGGTCGTAAAACCCTCGTGAAACACGGCAGCAGGATCCTCGGACTGCAGGCCGGGACCGGAGTCCGCCACCGACAGTTCGTAGCCACCGGAGCGACACACCAGCGTCACGACCAGACGACGGTCCGGCAGGTCGCGCATGGCCTCGACGGCGTTACCCACGATGTTCTTCAACACACGAAGAAGCTGATCCGGGTCCGCCTCGATGGGTGCGTCTTCGGGTAGGTCACGTGCGACGGACAGGCCGTCGTCCGCGTCGTAGAGGTCGAGGGTCTGAGAGACGAGTTCGACGAGATTGGTGTCGCAAAACTGCGGAGCCGGGAGACGGGCAAACTCAGCGAACGACGCGACGAGTCGGTCGAGTTGCTCAACCTCTTCGAGAATCGTCTGAGAGCCTCGCTCGAGTAGATCGTCGAGCTGTTCCGGAGCTCGCTCACGGGCCCTCTGGATGTTCTGGATGGTCAATCGAATGGGGACCAACGGGTTCTTGACCTCGTGAGCCACATGACGCGCGACGTCGCTCCATGCCGAGACACGTTCGGCAAGTCGTGCACGCTCCGTCTGTTCGTCCAGCGTGCGTCGAAGCTCCGAGAACGTGACGGCCAGTTGATCGACTCGGTCCGTCGGTGCCGAGAACGTATAGTCGGCACCCCCGGCACCGATCTCATCGACCACCTGCTGCAGACGAGTCAACGGTTCTCGCTCACGACGGGTCAGAAGCCATGCGATCGGGAAGGCCAGCAACCCGGCGGCGATCGCCCCGATCCACCAGATCCTCCGTGCCTGCCGGGCAGCCGACGAGGGTCGTCGGGGGGCCACGACGATTCGCCAGTTATCGCCGGCGGCGACGGCTGAGCAGGCCGCCGGGTCCAGCGTCGCCTGCCGCACCCGGGGTCCGTCGGCCGTTGCGGAGTACGACCCCGAGCTCAGGATCGTCGCCCCGTTCCCGGCATCCAGCAGCGCCAGCCCGACACCGGCCTGCCCCGAGAGCTGCCGATCGAGATCGTTGCGGTCCCAGTCGACCCGTCCATGCAGGGTGAACTCGTGCCGACCGATCGTGAAGGGCCGGTCGCTGGCGGCAGGCCACGTCCGACCCGGCTCGCTGGTGGTGTCGTGGTCGGTGTCCTCCACGGAGACCGCGAGCGTGCCATCGACACTGACGACCGTCAGACTCCGGAAGGCGGAACCCCGCAGGGATCCAGCCAGCCAGTCCTGGATTCCCGGCTGCTCCGCCGCCAGGAGCCGCTGCATCGAGGGCTCGTCGTTCAGCAACTCATCGACGATGGATCGAAGCCGGCGTTCGTCACGAACGACTTGATCTTGCAACCGGGCACACCAGCGGGCTGTCTCCCCTTCGATGCGGTCATCGAGTTGGGCAGCGACGGTTCGATTCAGCGCCAGTCCACCGGCGCATGCGGCGATCAACACACCGACCCAGAGCGCAAGCAACTTTGAGGCTAGACCCGTCATCGCGGATCGATCTTTAGCGCTTGCAACGATCGCTGCGTCGCACCGCACTCGACGCCCACGGTTATCCCGGCGCGTGTTAAACAATGTCCGTGCGTCACGATCAGCGGCAGGACCCGAGGCTCGAGAGCCGCGTGAAGGGATTGCAGGGCTTGCCCACGCGCGTCCACACCCCGTGCCCGACTGGCGACCTGGAGACGGTTCAGGAGACCCTCGACGCCGGGTGACGCATCGTCACGGTCGATCACGTCCACCCAACGAAGCACCGGATCGTTGTCGAGTACCGGTCGCCAGTCCAGCGTCATCGCCACCCGCGACTCCGTCCCATCGCCTTCTTGCAACTCGAGACGGATACCGGAGGTGGCCAGCCGCTTCACAAGCGACGCTGCGATCGCGCGCGCCAGCGGATCCGCGCTGTCATGGGCCATGCGCAATCTCGGGCGGCTATCCGTGGAAAACGGTCGTCGAGTGGGTGGCTGCGACGCCCTTCGAGGCGACGCATCGTCCAGTCGATCAACTCGGCCGTGACCTGCAAGCAGCCGGGTCGCCAGGCTCTCCCGATCGATGTGGTGTCGGAGCCATTGCCTGAACAGCGGATCTGCCAGCCATCGATGCCCCGCTTCCAATCGAAGGAAGTAGCGACGATCCGCCACGGCAGCGCGTCGGATCTGCAGGTTCACGGGGTCGGTCATCGTCAACAAAAACGGAAGACGTGCGACCTCCGCCTCGCCCAATCGAACCCAGGACTCGGGAGCAAGCTCGCCGGCCGACAGGATCTCGATCGACCGACCGCTCATTCCGGACTTCCTCGATTTCCAGAAATCGCCCGCCAAGGAGACCAGGCGATTTGACGCGGACCCCGCCTGAAACGGAGCCGACTCCGGCCAGAACTCGTCGACGTGCAGTGCGGGATGTGCGAGTCGCTGTCGAAGATCGGGGGTCGCTCGATGGACGCAGATCTCGAGGCCACGCGATGCCGCACGCAACGACCCGCCCCGACTCTCGAACGCGGGCTCCAGAAGCCACGCGACCGTCCGGTCCCCCGCGTCCAACCGGGTGTGCCAGACATCGATCATGCGGGCCGTATCCCGTCGCGCGGCGCGGCGCCCCTCGTCCGTCAGGCCACGCGCATAGCGAAACAGGCGGCATTCGACGGACGGTGATCGGGGCGAGATCGCACGTCCCTCGTCAGCGCGCCATGGGAACCAGAGGGGACGAGATGCATCCGTATCGATGACCACCAGATGAACCGGCTCCCGCGAGTCGTCCTCCGCCAGGAGTGACGACGACGCCAGGAGCATGACCGCCAGGGGGAAAACGGCCAGCCTGGGGAAGGTTCCCGCCATATAGGGCAACTCTACACGGGTGCCACGCACGCGGCAATTCTGCTCCATTCCGAGAAACACGAAACCTTTTCGGATCCTCGACCGTTGTTGAAGTGCCGGCCAACGAAATTAGCCAGCATCGATTCGATCGATGCCCGTCACGGAAGGACAGATCATGAACCACTCGAAACAGCTCAAACACAGACTCTTCATTGGATTAATGGTCAGTATCCTGGCCATCGGCGTCGCCGCCGCCAACGACAGTTGGCTTCACGTCCGCGTGGACGAGAACAACGGTGGCGGCGAGGACGTTCGCATCAATATCCCTCTCGCACTCATCGAGTCGATCCTTCCCGCCATCAACAGCGACGAATTCAGTGGCGGAATCATCCGTCTCGACGACTTCGAGGCGGAAGGCATCGACCTCCGCGAGTTGGTTTCCGCGCTACGCGATGCGCCCGACGCGAATTTCGTTACGGTCAATAGTGACGACGGTGACGTTCGCGTTATGAAGGAAAACGGCTACATCAAGATTCACGCCGATGATGACGGGGACAAGGTACGCGTCAGCCTGCCACTGGATATCGTCGACGCGATGCTTGAAGGTGGAGACAACGAACTGAACATCCTGGCAGCTCTCAAGGCGCTCTCGCGTGGGAATCACGGCGACCTCGTCACCGTCGAGTCCGACGACACGTCCGTACGGGTCTGGGTCGACTCGAACGCGGATCAATAAGCACGAACTCGTCCGGAGAGACCCCCATGTCCAACGGCACCCGCGTATTTCTAATCGTCGCCGGCATCGTCATGCTGGCGACGACCGTTACCGTTGTCGGCGCCGGAGCGGCCGTCTACAACTCCGGATCGATCGAGATCGAGGTTCGCCAGCAACGTGGCGCCGATCTGTCGGTGAGGGTCCCGGCGGCGGTCCTGCGGCTGGTCCTCGCTCTCGTTCCGGACCGAGCGATCAGCGAGGCCCGCGGCGAGTTGCGCAACGAGCTGCCGGCGGACATTCGCGGTCTGGATCGTTCGCTGAGAGAACTGAGAGACGCGCCCGACTTCACGATCGCCGAGATCAACGGGCAAGATCATCACGTCGAGGTTCGCAAGACCGATGGTGAGTTCATCGTGGACGTCACCGATGGACCGGATACCTTCCACGTCTCGGTCCCGGTCGATACGTTCCTCTGGCTCCTGAATCGCGTCGATCGGCCCCGGGAAGGCGTCTAGTTCGCCTCGACTTGCGCCTTCCACCACCGGCCTCATATTTGCCGGTGGAGACCTTGCCATGCGACGACCCCTCACAGCACCCGCCGCGATTCTGTGTTTGCCGCTCCTCGCCGGCGTGCTATGCGCCGAGCCTGTCGAGTCCGGCAGCAAGAACCAACGGCCGATCCTGTCGGCCGCCTCGGAACAACGGGCGGAGGCGGCGATCGAGTGGCGAGCCACACTGGTCGAGGCAAATCTTGCTCTGGCCGGGGGTGCCCACGATCGGGCCGAGGGTCTCCTTGTGAAGCTCCTCGCAAGACCGGACGCCGCACACCCTTCCGGACTGCTGCGTGCACGGGCCTCTGACGAGTTGGCCGATCTGTATCGGATCACGGACCGCCCGGCGTTGGCGATCCCGCACTATCGCAACAGCATCGAATCCCTCAGTCGGTTGCTCGGACCGGACCAGCCACGGGTTGCCGTCTCGCTTCACAACCTGGGAGTCTGTCAGGGGCGCGCCGGGGATCGTGCGGGTGCCCGGAAGTCTCTCGACGCGGCCCTCGAGGTCTGGCGTCGAAACGACGGCGAGCAATCAGAAAACTATGCCAACACCGTGCGAGCCCTCCAACGCTTCGTCGGCGACGACTAGTCCGCCGCCTTTCGAATGACCGGGATGACGTAGGGCGTCATTTCTGCAACGCTAATCGATAGCGACCCTTCCTCCGGCTGCTCCCCATCCCAGCGCACCGCGACCGAATAATGTCGTGGCCCCGTTGACTCGACGGTCACGTCGATCGTCTTCGGTTCTGCAGTGATCTTCAAGGTCGATGGATCCAACTTCCTTCGAACGGTCAGGAGGAGCGGTTCTACGGGACTACCCGGAACGATGGTCAATGCCTCGTGGGATAGATTGACGGGTGGTCGAACGACGACTCCGACAGGGAAGGAGATCTCGGGCTCGCGCGTGAGCCCGGTCTTGAATGTGATCCGTTCGTTGCGCGAGCCGTACTCGACGTCGGCACCGATTCCCAATTCGATGACCCAATCACCGGCACGCCCCGTCGGCATCCCGTCGCCCGCCGGGCGGACCTCGGTGAGTCGGGTCGCCTGGGTCGTGATCCACGGAATAGTCGCCTGCAGATCGCGGATCTCCAGGGATCCCAACTCCGTCGGCTCCTTCTTGACCAGGATGAACGCCTTCTCCATCCCGTTACGAACGTTGCTCATCCTCGCGTTCGCGCCCGGGAGCAGCATCACGCTGTACTTGACGTCGGCACGCACGATCAAGCTGATCCTTGCGGCTTCGGGATCGTTGGTGTCGACACCGATGCTGCGGGCGATCGGCCCTTGAAGGGTCTCGGTGTGTACGGTTACGCGGATCTCCCCGCTCTCGCCCGGGGCGATCGATGCGTCGTAGTCGGCCAACGTGCAGCCACAGGCCGGCTTCACGCGATGGATGAGGAGTGGCTGGTCCCCGCGGTTATGGAGGGTGAAGGTCCCGTCGCGAGACTCGCCCCTCGTGATCTCCCCCAGGTCGATCTCTCGGGCCTCAAATTCGAGCAGCGGTCCCGCCAGCAGGCCGCTGACGGCCATCCACGAGAAGACGAGCAGGGCCGTAACTCCCCGGAGAATACCGGGTGGGCGAACGGCGAAAGTGGACCCTATATTTAGTCGCATGGACGAAGTCTCCGGGGCCGCGGTGGCCTGGCATGCATACGATCATACGGTGTGGTCTGCCCGGTGCCCACTCGACGGGAGTGGTGTATCCTCTGCCCGGGGCCAGATCCGCCATCGGGCGTCGTTTGTGAAAGGCTTTCCTTGCTGAGATCGAGCCGTTCCCCCGGCCCCATGAGCTTCCAGTTCTGGCTTGCCATTTTCCTGCTGACCCTTGCGGTCAGTTGTGTGGGTCGTCCGGACACCACCGCGTCGTCCGGGGGTCCGGTCCGTTCCGCGGACGACGTCTCGGCCGACGCCACGGGCAGCACCCGGATCGTCCGCGAGACCCTGGGTCGGGGCGGCACGCTGAGCGGCACGCTGGATCGTCTCGGCCTCGAACCCGACCTACGAACCGACGTCCTCGCCACGGTCGGTCGCCACCTGGATCTCCGTCGGCTGAAACCACAGACGGGGCTCGTTGCGACCTATACGCTGGACGACGAGATCCTCTCGATTGCGGTACGTGACCAGACGGATCGTTTTCTACGCATCCATCTCGACTCGGATGGCCATCGAACCGAACTCCTGCCGCTTCCGCTCATCCGATCGACTCGTCACGACGGCGGCGTCATCGAGTCGTCGGTCGCACAGGCGCTTGGACATCTCCCCAACGGAGCGTCGGTCACGGCAGCGTTTGCCGACGTGATGCAGTGGGATGTCGATCTCTACGTCGACCCGCGACCCGGCGATGCCGTCCGGCTCGTCTACGAGGTGCTGACGCTCGGTGCCGTCCCTACCGATCTACCCCATTTCGGCTCCGCCGCCCGGGAGACCGGCGAGTTCGTGTCCATGGGTCGCATCCTCGCCGCGCGATACCACGGCGCCGTCGCCTCGGCAGAAGGTTTCTGGGTTGCGGATGGAAGCAGTGCCGGCGACTTCTACGATCGTGACGGACAACCGCTACGTAAGAGCTTCCTCAAGAGTCCGCTGAACTATCGCAGGATCAGCAGTCGATTCTCGAGAAACCGACTGCACCCGGTGACCCGCCGGGTCTCCCCGCATCACGGTGTCGATTTCGCTGCAGCACCGGGGACGCCCGTCGTTGCGACGGCCGACGGCCGAGTCGCCCGAGCCGGTTGGGATGGCCCACTCGGGCGGGCCGTTCGCGTCCGACACAACGGGGAATACACCACCATCTACGGTCACTTCCAGCGTCTGGCCCGTGGCATTCGTCCCGGCGTCAGCGTAAAGCAGAATCAGGTCATTGGGTTCGTCGGATCCAGCGGTCGCGCCACGGGCCCCCATCTGCACTACACGGTCCTTCGCAACAAACGCCCCATCGACCCGATGCGCATGGACAACCCGTCGCGAGAGCCGCTTGCACCATCGCTCCGTCCCTGGCTGGACCAGGCCGCCGATCGTTGGGGCGACCACCTCCATCGCGAAGACCCGATTCGAGAGCGCGAGCGTCAGATCGCATCGACCGACGACGGCAACCCCACGGTCGGGGTCGGCAGCTAGCGCGGCTCGTCCAGGAGCTGACGACCGACACGCATCAGCGAGCGTCGTGAGACTACGCCACGATGGGCAGCCCGGACGCGACCCTTCCGATCAATGACCCATGTCTGGGGAATCACATCCGACACGGCGAAGCTCCCAACCAGGCGCGCTGCCGGAGCGTAGACCGGGTAACGGATCCGGTGCCGCGCCTTCAGGTCGGTCAGCGTCCCGGCCGACGGGTCATCCAGGTTGACGCCCAGAATGACGAGTCCGCGATCGCCGAGCGCGTCGTGAACGTCGTTGATCGCGGGGATCTCACGCCGACAGGGCCCACACCAACCCGCCCACAGGTTGACCACGACCACCTGCCCCTCGAACGCGGACAGGTCGACGACGCGACCCGATTCGTCGGTAAGAACCAGCTTCGATGCCGGCGAGGCCTCGGCGGGCTCGACAAGACGCAGTCCCGTCGCGAACTGCGCCCACAGCAGGTAGACGATGACGACGCCCCCGATCATCATCGCGGTGCGAAGCCACGATCGACGAGACGACTCTTCTTCGTGCCCTTCGGTTGACATCGGACCATTCTAGTCCTGATGGCCGCTAGCCGGTCAGACCCAGCAACAGGAGCGGCAGCACGAACCCGAACAACCGATCGAAGATCATCCACGCGACGAGCAAACCGATCATGCTTCCGGGTCCGGCGCCGACCTTCTCGTAGAACTCACGAGCCGACGGCACCAACGCCTGCAGTACACCGTAGCCGTCCAGCGGTGGAAACGGGATGAGGTTGAAGATGCACAGGGCGCTGTTCAACACCATCGAGATGATGAGGAACCGTCCGCCTGCGAGACGCATATCGCCCTGCTCCCCCACACCCGCGATCAGGTGCGCGATGGACGTGGCCTCCCGGTTCAACTCCCACCAGCCACCTGACAGGCCGGCGCGCAATGCCAGCAACGCGAGGACCGCGAGGATGAGATTCGCCACCGGTCCCGCCACGGACATCAATGCGGCCCGTCGCGGATAGCGACGCTCCCAATCGGGGTCGTAGGGTGCGCTGGCCCACCCCATCATCCACCCGGCAAACAGGTACGTCAGGAAGGGAACGAGGATTGTTCCGAACGGCTCTCGTTGGATGTGGGGAAGCGGATTCAGCGTGACCTGCCCGCCCAGATAGGCCGTCCGGTCGCCTCCACGGAGCGCAACCCAGGCGTGAGCCGCCTCGTGACAGGTGAGTGCCAGCAGGAATGCGACGAACCACAATGGCAAAAGTGCCAGTTTCTCCGTGGAAAAATCGAACACGGGTTGTCTCTCGCTCTCAGGGGATATATTCGCCAGGTGACCGATCAAGAACCAATGCAGGTGCCCCGGCCCGCGGAACTCGGGGCGCTCCTGAGGGATCCCGCGACGACGGCCCAGACGCTGACCGACATCAGCCAGGACCGGCGCGTGACATCGTCCCACGAATTCCGGTTCTTGCTGGTCAACCACCCTCGCACGCCGACGCGAATCTCACGAACCCTAGTCCAACACCTGCTCTGGAAACAACTCGCCGATGTCTGCCGCAGCCGGAACGCTCACATCCTCGTCAGACGCGAAGCGGAGCGGTATCTCTCCCAGCGGCAGAAGAACCTGGCGCTCGGTGAGAGAATCACGTTCGCCAGGCTTGCCACCCGCGGCGTCATCCCGTCGCTCCTGAAGGCCGCAACCCCGGAAGTCCTGGTGGCCCTGCTGGACAATCCGCTCCTGCGCGAAGACGAGATCCTTCGCCTGGCCGGGGCGCCCCAGACTCCCCCGAGGGTTCTGGCCAAATTGGGTGTTCACTCAAAGTGGATCTGCCGCGGGCCGATCCGGCAGCGACTGCTCCACAACCCCGCGCTGCCCGTTGCCGATGCGCTGAGGATTGTCGCCCGGGCAGACTCCCAGGACCTGCATCGTCTAAGTAACGATGCTAAAGTTCCACGGATCGTGCGATTGGCTGCCGAACGCAGGCGGGAGTCCGTAACCCGATCCGGGCGATCGGAGCAACGATAGATGCCGTCATTCGGGGAAGAACTCAGGCGAGAGCGAGAGCTACGACAGATCTCGCTGCGTGAGGTTGCAGAGGCCACCAAGATCAGCCTGCGGCACCTCGAAGCCCTCGAGCGAAATGAATTCCGGCAGCTGCCCGGCGGCGTCTTCAATCGCGGGTTCGTTCGGGCCTACGCGGAGTTCATCGGAGTCTCCGCCGACGACATGGTCAACGCGTACCTGATGCAGGAACAGCAAACGAACGGCAGCAGCGCAGCCGAAGACGGACTCCTGCGTGGCTCCCGTGGTGGCGGGGTTCCGGTCGTCGAGTTCACCGAGTCCCCCGAGCATGGAGATCGACGGATCTACTTCTGGGGCGGAGTCGTCATTGCGGTCCTCCTGGGTCTCGGTTTGACCGCGTGGTTGATGGGGTGGTTCGGATGAGTCAAGACTCTCCAATCGAGACCCTCGTCAACGGGATCCTGGACGGGACGGCGGCTGCGCATCTTCGTACGGCCGCAGCCCGAGGCGCCCTCCCGCTACCGCGACCGACGTTGGTTCGACTCTTCATCGCTCTGTCGGAAGACAACGACGAGGAGGTCAAGTCCGCCGCCGCCGCGAGTCTGGGTGCACTCACGAACGAGGAAACCCGCACGGTGCTGGCGGATGCCGACTGCCCACCACAGGTCCTGGTGCACTTCGCTACCCAGGCCAGCCGGGCGATCGATCTGGCCGAACCGATCGCGTTCCACCCGGCGGTACCGGATGCCGCGTTGGCCATCCTGGCCGCGGGAGGAAACGCCGATGTCTGCCAGTTGGTTCTGACCAACGAGGAACGACTACTGGCTCGCCCGATGCTGCTCGAGCGGCTCATGCTGAACCCGGCGATCTCTGCCGGTCAGCGCGGTCGCATCCTCGAGTTCCTCGAACGTGCCAGCGACCTGGCCGAGAAGGCACGCGAGGAAGCCGGCGATGCCCCGGAGACGCCGGAGGGCGACGAGAACCTTGACGTCGACGACGTCGAGACGATGGCCCGACTACTGGACGTCGATGTCGGCGAACTCATGTCGGTCAGCGAGATCATGGGCGCCGAGGAACTCGAACAATCCGACGACCCGCAGATTCGAAGCACGTTCAGTAAGATCGTCACGCTGTCCGCCGCCCACAAGGCTATCCTTGCGATGAAGGGCGGACGTGAGGAGCGGTCGATCCTGATTCGGGATACCAACAAGGTCGTCTCGTTGGGAGTTCTCAAGAACCCGAGACTCAGTGACACGGAGATCGAGACGATCGCTCAGATGCGAAATGTCTCGGAAGACGTACTGAGAATGGTGGGCGGCTCCAGGGAATGGATCAAGAGTTATACCGTGATCAAGTCGTTGATCAACAACCCGAAGACGCCACAGAGTGTTTCGATGAATTTTGTGTCACGACTACAGAACAAGGACCTCCGCGACCTGGCGAGATCGCGCGAGGTTCCTCAGTTGATCCGTCGGATGGCCAAGCGGACCTTTGACACACGGACGCAACAACAGGGAAACAAACTTCGTAAGAAGTAGCGTCGACAGCGAGGGGTAGAGTTCGATGCGTCTGCTGAAAGAGATCCAGCAACTGACGGGTAATTACCAGGTCAAGTCTGGGATGTACCATTACGCTCGCCGAGAGTTCCGGCAGGCCGAGGAGTTCTTCCGCAAGGCTCTGAAAAAAGAAGAGGAAGACGAGGAAACGCTCTCGGACGAAGACCTGGCGTCGGCACGCCATTATCTGACTCTGGCTCTTGTGGGACGGGCCGAGCGGCTCGAGTCCCGCGAGGAGATCGAGGAGGCCATCGCCCAACTCGAACGGGCGACCGAGATCTGCGACGACTTTCCCGATCTCCAGTTCCGGATCGGACAACTCAACGAGAAGCTCAACCGCTTCGACGCGGCCGTCCGAGCCTACCGGGCCGCCATCAAGATCTCCGACAGCTATCTGCAGGCCCATGTCGGCCTCAGCTTCTGCCTCCTGGATGCCGGCCGCCTCCCCGACGCGGAGAAGGCGTTCTCCCGGGCCCTGGAGATCCGCCAGGCCCGAACGACGGAGCCCTTCAATGTGGGCCTTAAAGCGTTGAAGAAAAAGGATGTAGCCGTCGCGCGCGACCAGTTTCACCGGGTCTTCCGGAGTGCCCCCGAGTTGTGCGAGGCCTACAGGGTCACGGCGATGGAGTGGCTCCAATCCGAGGACTACGAGAAGGCGCTGATCGATTTCGATTGCGCGCTGGAGCTGGGGCCACGCTACCCGGATCTCCACAATTTCCGCGGCGTGGTACTCTGCGAACTTGAACGTTACGAGGAGGCCGTTGACGCATTTTCAACGGCCGCCGATCTTTCACCCGATTTCCGCGCACCTCGGATGAATCTGGCGTTTACGCTGATTCGGGCGGCGGACTACAAGCAGGCGGAGGAGAAGTTACAGGCGATCGTCGACACCGACCCCGGTGAGTCCGCCGCGGTGACGAAGCTGGCCGAGCTTCGCTCCGGGATTTTTCCGGAAAAACGCCGACCCGTATCTCGAGGCAATTCCCTGTGAAGGTATTTGGCAAAACAGACGTCGGCAAACGCCGCGCCAATAACCAGGACCAGTTCGTCGTCGATCGCGACTTACAGTTCTTCGCCATCGCCGACGGCATGGGCGGTCACGCCGCCGGTGAGGTCGCCTCACAGATTGCCATCGAGACCCTCGTCGAACGAATCCCGGCCAATGGTAGGACCGAGAGCGACGAGACCGCCCCCCAGCCGGAGACTCGACTCGTCGAGGCGATCCTCGAGGGCAACCGTCGGATTTGCGAGTCGGTGACGACCCACGAAGAACGTCGCGGGATGGGGACGACGCTGGTGACGTTCTGGCATGTCGCCGATAACGCACTGATCGGTCACGTCGGCGACAGCCGCGCCTACCGTCTACGAGAGGGACAACTGGATCGGCTCACGGAAGACCATTCCTGGGTCGAGGAGCAGGTTCGACGCGGGGTCCTCAGCGACGAGGAGGCCCACAACCACCCGATGCGCAACGTCGTCACCCGGGCCATGGGGAGTGCGGAGAGCCCGGAGGTCGAGTTGAACCATGCGGAGGTTCGCCCCGGCGATCTCTACCTGCTCTGCTCCGACGGCTTGAATTCGATGGTCAGCGACGAGGAGATCCGGCAGACCCTGGCTCGCTACGCCGACTCCCCGGAGGAAGCCTGTGGCGGGCTGATCGAACAGGCCAACGCCAAGGGCGGCGACGACAACATCACCGTGATCGTCATCGGCATCGAAGAGCAAGATATCTCGTAAGCCTCTGTGTCTATATGGGTTCGTGTTGACGGGGCCCAAAATCGCCCTTATATTGTTGCCGTTGCGGTCCTCATGGGGGCATGGGGCAGTTGCATGCGGTCACATAGAAAATACCTGAACTTTCGGGCTATATTGGCGCTCTGCAGCGTCTTGGGCCTGGCCTTGCCTGCCCTCGGTGCCCCGGCTCTCGACGGCCTTTCGGAGCGCCGCCTGGAGGGGGCCAGCTCGACCGGGCGGGCCCAGGCCGTCCGCCAGCTGACCGGTGGACACTCCCAACCCAACGCCTGCCTGACACCCCGCATCGAGGGGCTGACCACCTCTCTGGGGACCTCGACACCGATCCAGGGGCTCCTGGGCGCCCTCAGCCATCGCCGCCCGTCGCTCTCGGAACGAATCCGCCCAACGAACTCCGGAGTCGCCCTCCGCTACCTACCGGATCGAGGTCGCTTACCCGGTGCCTCGCATCCCAGCATCGACGAGACCCTGACGGCGGTCGCCGCCGCCCTGGACAACACGTTGCGTCTACTCGTCGATCAGGTGGGGCTGGCCGCTCCCCGACCGGTGGAGGTCATCCTCACGGACCTGGAAGATGTCGTGACCGGTTACCGCGCCGGCGGGTCGCTGGGTCGTCAACGACAGACGGATCTGATCGTCCTCGATCGCAGCTCCCCCGGTGGCAGCTCGCAGATCGCACGCGCCGCCGCTCATCAGATGGCCCACCAGATCGCCGCCTCGCAACACCCGGCGATCCAGGGCCCATGGGCCGAAGCCCTCGCGGGCTGGGTCGAGTTGACCCTCGACGCCGCACCCGCCATGGAGATCCAACGACTCCTGCAACATCGACTGAACGAGGCCGGCCGCGGTCTGTTCGATGCGGACCCGGAACTCGTCGCGGGGAACGCACTCTGGCTGGCATTCCTTGCCGAAGCGCAAGGAGCCGGAACCGTCGCGACGTGGCTGGAACTGACCGCCGGACTGCCTGCCGGTGAGGTCCCTGCCGGTCCGACGCGGGAACGCTACGACGAGACCCTGAAGAGCCGGACCGGTCTGGATCTGGCGGGTCTGTTACGCGAGTTCCATCTGTGGAGTCTCCTGACCGGAGAACGCAGCGACGAGCACCACTTCAGTTTTGCGTCGTCCCTGACCGCACCCGCCTTTTCCCATCAGGCCGATGGCCTCCCCTCGGTCTCGGTGCGCAACGACCCGGCGGTCGCGCCGTTCGGCACCGCCCAGGTTCGTCTGCGCCCGGAGTTCGACGAGGGTGGCATGCGGATCCGGTTTGAGGGATCGTTCGAGGGGCAATGGGACGCCGACCTGATCCTCGTACAGAGCAACGGCGAGCGACGACGACTGCCCTTCGACCTGCAGGACGGCACCCGAGGCGATCGCACGCTACCCCTTCAGCAGATCGAATCGGCCTGGCTGTTGATTCGAAACCTCGGCGAAGACTCGACGCCGCAGACCTACACGGTCCTGGCCCACGAGGAGCCCGGGTTCCCGTTCGAGCTGCTCTCGGTAGAGGCGGTTGCGACGGGATCCGGTGTCGATATTCGATGGGAGACCGCGGCCGAGCACCAGATGATCGGCTTCAACCTGGTACGTCGCGTGGTCGGTGGCGAGACCACCGTCGTCGTGAATCCTGTCTGGATCCCATCCCTGGGCGATGCGACCCATGCCACGTCGTACAGCTTCTTCGATCGAGGAGCAGACCCCGACATCGATTACGAGTATCGAATTGTGGGCATCACCCGCGATGCCCTCGCCGTACGATCGGGGTTCATCACGGTTCTCAGAGACCGGCGCTGACGCCGTATTGAACCGTTCGCTCCCGCTGGGCTATAGTGGCGCCCCGCCGGAGCGCCCACAGTGCATCCTGATTCAAATCAACCTCACACCCAGACTCCGGAAGACGCACTAAGGCGGCTCCTTCAGGCTGCCATCCGCGATGCGTGGCAGATCGACGACCTGGCGCTGGATTCGATTCCGCTGACCTATCCGCCCAAGGCCGAACTCGGCGATCTGGCATCCCCGATCTGTTTCGAGTTGGCGCGTCGCCTACGTAAGGCGCCTCGGGAGATCGCCACATCGATCGTCGACAAGCTGTCGACCGACGGGACCATCTCACGGGTGGAGGTTGCGGGCGGCGGCTATCTCAACGCTTACCTCGACCGTGATGGGCTGATCGCGGCGCGTCTTCGTGAGACACCCACCGATGCGAAACCCACCGGGGACCACAAGACCATCGTCGAGCACACCAACATCAATCCCAACAAGGCCGCCCACATCGGGCATCTTCGGAACGCCGTTCTCGGCGACACGTTGGTTCGCTTCCTACGACGGCTTGGTGCTCGGGTCGAGACCCAGAACTACATCGACGACACCGGGGTCCAGGTCGCGGACCTGGTCGTTGGATTCCGGTTCATTCGCGAGATGGATCTGGAGGCCGTTCAGACACGCTACTCCGCCGACGAACTGGATCGACGTGGGGAGCGTTTCGACTACGTGGCCTGGGACCTCTACGCCCAGGTGACGAAGTACTACGACGAGGATGCAGAGCGGCTGGAGCAACGGAAAGAGACGTTGCACCTCATGGAACAGGGTGACAACGCCGTCGCAGAGCTGGCAGCGTTCGTCGCACGACGCATGGTTCAGCATCACCTGACGACCATGTCTCGTCTCGGCATCCGTTACGACATCCTCCCCCACGAGAGCGATATCCTTCGTCATCGATTCTGGGAACATGCCTTCGAGCGACTCAAGAGTCTCGGCGCCATCCAGCAGGCCGCCTCCGGAAAGAACCAGGGTTGCTGGGTGATGGACCTCGAGGGTGTCGACGAGGGCAGCGGCGAAGATCAGAAGGTGATCGTCCGCTCCGACGGGACGGTGACCTACGTCGGCAAGGACATCGCCTACCAGATGTGGAAGTTCGGCCTACTGGGTCGAGACTTCGCGTACACCTCGTTCAACTGGTCCCCACAGCGCGCGTGTTACGACGTCTGGACGACTACACATCCCACGGGCGACGAGCCGCATCCGGCCTTCGGTGCCGCCCGGACCGTCTACAACGTGATCGATATCCGTCAGGCGTTCCTTCAACGAGTCGTGAAGCAGGCGCTTCGGCAACTGGGTCACACCGAGGAGGCCGAGCGTTCGATCCATTACTCCTACGAGATGGTGGCCCTCTCCCCTGCGGCGGTCGAAGCGATGTTCCCCGCGTACGCACTCTCGGACGAGGAGCGGGCCAAGGCCTACCTCGAGATGTCCGGCCGCAAGGGGCTGGGCTTGCGGGCAGACGACCTTCTGGACGCGTTGATTCAGCGTGCCGGGGCGGAGGTCGCGCAACGAAACGCCGATCTGGGTGACGACGCGTCTCGCGAAATCGCCGAGCAGATTGCGATCGGTGCGCTCCGTTACTACATGCTGCGCTTCTCCCGAAACCGTGTCGTCGCATTCGACCTGGACGCGGCGCTGGCGTTCGAGGGCGAGACGGGTCCTTATCTTCAATACACGGTCCTGCGCGCGCGAAACATCCTGCGAAAGGCCGTGGGGGAATTCGGCGAGGCATCCCAATCGACCGAGAGCCTCACCGAGGCGGCGCTGCTGGACGCGCTCCCCGAGGAGAGCCGAGCGGATCACTGGAATCTTGTACTGCAACTCCTACGCGTTCCCGCGACGTTGCGGCAGGCAGTCGATAGTCTCGAATTGTCGTCGGTCGCCAAACACGCCTACGTCCTGGCGCAGGCGTTCAACTCGTTCTACCACCGCTACCCCGCGATCAAGGAACCGGATCCGTCCACGCGACAGACACGGCTGGCGGTCATCCGCATCTTCCACGACGGAATGGTCGATCTTCTTTCGCTGATGGGTGTCCCGGTTCCCGATCGCATGTAGCATGTGACTCGGCAATCATGAGTCGCGCCTCGTGGGGTTTATGATGATCGTTCCGAGCGATTCGTTCTGGAGCTGCCGGGCGACAAGGCCGACCTCGCGGTGCGCGGTGTCGATGCCGCGGGAAACGAGCCTCGGATCGAGCTACCGGTGGCAACCGAGTGACCCCGGCGTAGTGTCTCTACGGGGGGCGCTGCATGACGCAGGGGAGGGAACCATGAGGCCGTTCGCGTTGCGTTTGATTTCGTGGATGCTGCCGTTGCTCGTCTGCATCGGGTGCATCGGGTGCACCGCCCCGGCCGGCACCGGCAGTGCCGGCAACCCCTCGACCGTCCGCGTCTCGATCCTCTCCGCGGACCCGCCGTCCCTGAGTCTTCTGGGGAGTAGCGATCTCAACTCCCAACGGCTTGCGGTCCAGATCACCGACAGCCTGGTGCAGTACGACCCCAACATGAAACTCGTTGGACGGCTCGCGACCGACTGGACGGTCAGCGAAGACGGAACGTCGATCACCTTCAACCTTCGTCGCGACGTACGGTGGCAGGACGGTCAGCCGTTCACCTCCCGCGATGTCCTCTTTACCGCAGAGGCGGTGCGTCGACCGTCCGTCGCCAACACCATCTTCGCTCCACAGCTCGAAACCCTCGCCGCGATCGAGGCGCCGGACGACTACACCGTCGTCGTTCGTTACGAAGAGGGATTCCCCGACATGCTGGAGCCCTGGCGAATGCCGCAGCTCCCGGCTCATCTTGCGGGCCTGGACGAGGACCTCGTCACCGGCAAGTACGCAAAGCATCCTGTCGGCTGCGGGCCGTTCCGTTTCGAACAACACATCCCCGGCCAGGAGATCGTCCTGTCCGCCAACGACGACTACTGGGACGGACGACCGTCCATCGATCGGCTGGTCTTCAAGATCTACCCGGAAATGCAAACCGCCTATCAGGCGCTCCTGGCAGGCGAGATCGACCTGATGCCCATGAGCCCCGATCTGCATCGCCAGGCCCGCGAATCCGATCGAGCGGATCGCTGGACCTTCGATGTCTACCACACCTTCAGCACATGGCTGATGACCTGGAACCAGACCGGCTCCAACCCCTTCTTTGACGACCCCCGGGTGCGAAAGGCGATGGTGCATGCCCTCGACCGGGATACCTTCATCGAGACGGTTCTGGGTGGGCATGCGCGCTCCGGGGTCACGACGTTCCATCCGGACCTGGTCTGGGCGGATCCAGACGCTCGACCGCTCGAGTACTCGCCGGAGACTGCGCGGCGACTGCTGGCCGAAGCTGGTTGGCTGGACCACGACGGCGACGGTTTGTTGGACCGTGACGGCACCCCATTCCGCTTCACGATCCTGGTCGCCGCGTCGACCATGAAGCTCGTCGATCACATGGCCGCGTGGCAGCAGGAGTCCTGGAAGGCGTTGGGAATCGACGCACGCATCGATCGACTGGAGTGGCAGGCGTTTCGGGAACGTCGCAACGCGGGAGAATTCGACCTGGCCTCCTACACCCTTCGCTTTTCGCCCAACCCGGATCAATCCGATCTCTATCATTCGACGGCACGCGAGAGCGGCATCAACTACTTCGGCCTGGCCGACGATGAGCTGGACCGCCATCTCGAACGGGCCCGGGAACTGGGGCTCGACGACGACCAACGCCGGGCGATCCTGCATCAGGTTCAGCGACGGCTACAGGCGCTCGAACCGGTGACCTGTCTGTTCTACTTCGCGACGCCGTTGGTCTACGACCGCCACCTTCAAGGTGTCAAGACCACCCCTCTGGGTCTGGTCGAAACGACGGCGGGACCACGTCATTGGCGCTGGTCGGAGGTCGATGGCGAGTGATCGTCCTGATCGTCCGTCGGTTGGGCAGCGCCCTGGCAACGTTGTTCCTGGTCTGCGCCGCGGTCTTCCTCCTGATCCAGTTGGCACCGGGAAGCGCCGTCGACGAGAGTTCGGATCAAGACGGTTTCAACCGACTCACGACGGAATCCCGAGAAGAGCTGCGAAGGATCTATCGACTGGATCGTCCGTTGCCGGTCCAGTTCGGACTCTGGCTGTCCGACCTGGCACGGGGTGACCTGGGACAGTCGTTCGCCAACCGTCAGCCGGTGCGCGAGAAGATCACCGAACGGCTCGGCGTGACGCTGACGCTGAACGCGTTGGCATTGACGCTGATGATCGGCCTCTCGGTTCCTCTCGGAACGTTGGCGGCCTGGCGACCCGGATCCCGGCTCGACCGTTGGACCGCGACGGGGCTCTACGCGCTCTACGCCATCCCGGCGTTCTGGGCCGGACTCCTGTTACAGAATTTCCTGTCGGTCCGCCTGGGCTGGTTTCCGGTGGCCGGCAGCGGCTCCGCGGAATTGGCCGGTCTCTCGTGGGGGGCGCGATCCCTCGATGGGATCCTCCATCTGGTCTTGCCGGTGCTGACGCTGAGTTACGGCGGCATCGCCTATCTCTCCCGATTCGTTCGGGCGACGCTCCTCGAGCAGGTCGGTGGAGAGACCCTCCTGGCGGTACGTGCGCGGGGTCTGTCGCGCTGGGTCGCCCTGTGGCGACACGGCTTCCGACTTGCGGCGGTGCCGATGTTGACGCTGGCGGGATTCCTCCTGCCGGCGTTGTTCAGTGGTTCGGTGATCGTCGAGACGTTGTTCTCGCTTCACGGGGTCGGTCGTCTGTTCGTCGATGCGGCGCTCCAACGGGATGTCCCGGTCCTGATGGGGCTGACACTCGTCTCCGGCGCCACGACCCTCGCCGGCATCGTGCTGGCGGACATCTTTTACGTCGTCTTCGATCCGAGGGTCCATCGTGGATAGCCGCCGAACACGGTCGTTGCGTGTGGGGTTGGTGCTGGCCGCAGGGCTCGCGCTGGCGGCGCTGCTGGCCCCCATGGTCGCGACCTCCACACCGATCTGGGCCGACCCTGACGAACGTCCGTCCGTGACGGCGCCGATCCCCTACGACCCCGGCGCGATCGACCTGCGGGCCCGGCTCTCCCCTCCGTCCCGTGCCCACTGGTTGGGCACCGACGCGTTGGGTCGCGACGTGGCCTCACGACTGCTGCACGGCTCCCGGGTCTCGCTCTCGGTGGGGTTGCTGGCGGCGCTGGCGGCCCTGGCCATCGGCATCCCCCTCGGCGCCGTGGCCGGTTACCGAGGAGGCTGGATCGACCACGCCGTCTCTCGTTGCATGGAATCGATCCTCTGTTTCCCGTCCCTCCTGCTGGCGCTGGCGCTGTTGGCGGCTCCGCCGGCAATCTTCTCCGGTCTGTCGGCGATCGTTCGGGTCTCCCTGGTGATCGCAGTCAGCGGTTGGATTCCCATCGCCCGTTTCCTCAGAGCCGAGATCCTCACGCTGCGGGACTCGGATCTCGTTCGCGCCGCCGAGGCCTCGGGACTCCCCCGTCGCCGGATCCTGGTGCGTCATCTCCTGCCCGGTGCCCTGGCTCCCGTCCTCGTCACCGCGGCGTTCGCGGTGGCGGGTGCGATGACCCTCGAGGCGGCACTCTCATTCCTGGGGCTGGGGGTTCCGCCGCCGACACCGACCTGGGGAGGGTTGCTGTTCGATGCCCGGGAGCATATCTACGAGGCGTGGTGGCTGGCGCTGTTTCCCGGTGTCGCGCTGTTCGCGGCGGTGCTGACCTGCAACCTGATCGGCGAGGGGCTGCGAGATCGGCTGGACCCTCGAACGCCGCGGCGATGAAGTCCATCCGGCTCGCCGTCCTGGCCATCCTTGGTTGGGGCGTGCTCTGGATAGCGGTCGGCGGCACCACCCTGGTAGGTACCCAGACGATGCGAGGCATCTCGATGGAACCTGCTCTCGGTTCCGGCGATCGAATCTGGGTCGATCTCTGGACTCCCCACGGGACCCCGCCCCCGGTCGGCCAGACCTGGCTGTTCCGGGATCCGGAGGATCGTCTGGTCGTCAAACGGGTCGCCACAGCACCGGGGTTCCCCGAGGATCGCCCCCGGGCAGGGCTGTGGTCCGAACCCCCGGGAGGGCCGGGGGTCTGGCTCCTGGGGGACCACGCCGAGGACAGCGACGACAGCCGTCGCTATGGTCCGGTCCCGCTTCAGCGCCTCAGGGGACGGGTCGTCGGGATCTACTGGCCCCCGGAGCGGATGGGTCCGATCCCGCCGTAGCCCGCGGGGTCGATCTCGACGTTGGCAAAGCCCGCTCCCCGGACCACCGACTCGATCCGGCTCCGGAACGCGTCCCGACCGCTCCGGCTGAGCCCCTCGGCATCCAGCTCGACCCGGGCCAGCGGGAAATGGTCCCGCACTCGGAATTCGGTCAACCCCAGGGCCCGGAGCCCCGTCTCGGCGACCTCGATGCGGGCCAACCGCTCCGAGGTGACGACGGTGCCCACCGGCAGCCGCGAGGCCAGGCATGGAGAAGCGGGCTTGTCCCGGACCGGGAGCCCGGCGGCCCGGGCGACCTCCCGGATATCGGCCTTGGTGAGTCCGGCGTCCAGGAGGGGGGAGCGGACGGACCGCTGCTCCGCCGATCGCATCCCCGGGCGGTTGTCCCCCAGATCATCGACGATCGCCCCGTAAGCGATCTCCAGGATACCCAGGCGCCGGCCCAGATGGGCCAGACGCTGAAAAAGCTCTTCCCTGCAATGAAAACAGCGATCCCCGCGGTTGGCGACATAGTCCGGCTGCTCCAGTTCGTAGGTCGCCACCCGCTCCAGGCGTACCCCCACGCAGCGGGCCACCGCCTCGGCGTCCTCCAGATCGCTCCCCGGGACGGCGGCGGACTGACCGGTGGCCGCCACGACGTTCTCGGCACCCAGCGCCCGAACCGCCAGATGGAGCAGCACGGCACTATCGACGCCTCCACTGAGCGCGACGATCAATTTCCGACTCTTCTTGAGAGTCGCGATTGCCGTGGTTGTCTTGGTCTCGAGTGACATTTGATCGACCGATCGGACCCACGGTCGGGTCCCCTGCTTCGCCGTCCATGGTCCGCGATTCCGCCCCCCGTAAGGGATGCCGGAAGGGCGCCTCGTCATGCTGCGTCATCACCGCAAGAATGCGCGGAATAATCCGCATTTTAGCATCGAAATCGAGGCTGCCGTTGCGGTGATCGAGACCGCATGGAGCTCGACGTATCCGCTTGACAACCTACAGGACTCACCGTACAAACTCCCAATCCCACTGGGGGGGTTGTGTGTAGTTTTTGACGACGCACCGATCTTAATTCATCAACAGATCGGATGCAGGAGGAGGGTGTTCAGATGCAGTTCCTCTCTGGCAGGCGGTGGTTTGTCCTCGCCGTGGCCATTGTGAGCTTAACCGTCAGTCCTTTCTTGACCTTCGCGGGTAAACAGGAAACGGCCATCAATAATGATGATTCGTCCGGTTTTTCGCGGGCCGAGAAGGATATTGACACCGAAGGAACAGTGATTCCTTCGACGTTTGTCCGATCCAATTACGTCTGGCCTTACGCGGCCGGTCCGTATTACGGGGATGTCTCTGCAAATCTGCAGAAGGCCCCCGGTACGCTGCGAACCGCCGTCGGTTCCTTCCGCCTGGCGGAAGGTCTGACCACGCTGCCCGGTGAGTTAAGAACCACCAACAAGCTGGATCAGGTCGGTGCGCAGTACTTCATTTTCCAACTCAGTCGAGACGCGATCATCAGCGGTAGCCTCGACTCGATGCGCGGCAAGATCAACGCCGGCGGTGGACAGATCGTCCGTCACCTGCAGGTTTCGTCGTTCATCGCTCGAGTCGACAAGGCCACCATGGGTGCTGTCGTCGACACGCCGGGTCTCCTGGCCGTCGAGCCGTACCACGCGGCATTCAAGCTGGACCCGGCCATCGGTCGCTCGCCGCTGGTCAACCCTCTGGATGCAACCTCCGATATTTACAAACTCGAGATGCGAATCTTCGAAGGCGAAGACAGCGCCTCCGTTGCCCAGGCGATCGCCGCCATGGGTGGCAATGTGCTCTCCGTCCGCCCCGGCTCGCTGGTCGCGGAAGTCCATCGTGAGCGACTTGCCCAGCTGGCATCTCTCGAGCCGATCGAATGGATCTACGAGAAACTGCCGACCCTGATGCACGCCGAGGAGACCACCTCGACCATGCAGGCCGGCTTCCACGGCGGCGTGCCGAACAAGGGCGTAGCGCCCTACAGCGACGCCGGCATCCGTGGTCAGAACCAGATCCTGATGGTCCTGGACAGCGGCATCCAGCTCGATGCCGCCGACCTCTCGAACGATCACCTCATTTCTTCCGGGGACACCGACCTTTCGGACGACGCCACCATCAACGGTAGCCATCGCAAGGTCATCCTCTACGAGACCACCAACCAGTTCGCACCTGGCGACGGCGACCTCCTGGGTTGCGACGCCAGTAACGTCGGTGGCTTCACCCACGGTCACACCGTGTCCACAACCGCCCTCGGTAACGCCGATCACACGCCCGGTGGTGGCAACGAGTTCCTCGCCGAGGACACCGTGGCCAACGGTGGCGACGGTCAGGAGTGGAACCTCGACGGCGTCGCTCCCGATGCCAAGCTGATCGCCTATGACGCCCAGCGCACCCCGGCGGCAGCCTCCTGCTCCGACCCCGGCAACGGCTCCCTCTTCGTCGGCACCCTCTACTCCGGCGGCGTGACCGGCTCTCTCGGTGAGAGCTACAGCCTCGGTGCGACGGTCGCCAACTTCTCGTGGGGCAGTGACACTAACACCTACTCGAGCTCGGCTTCCGAGATCGATTCGTTCATAAGCGACAAGCAGAACGCGCTGGTCTTTGTCGCCGCCGGCAACTCTTCGCTGGACGCGGACAACGACAACATCCCGGACGAGGGTACGCTGGACGAGCCGGCCACCTTCAAGAACGGCTTCGCCATCGGTGGTAGCGGTAACGCCAACGACACCGGTGCCGGGGGATCCCTCCTCAGCCGCTACTTCTTCAGCAGCGTCGGCCCGGCTCCGGGCGGTCGTATCGCTCCGCAATTGATGGCCCCCGGCACCGACTTCGGTGGCGCCGGCAACATGGGCATCGACTCGGAGTACAGCTGCCTCACCACCGACAACGGGCAAGACGGCACGGTTGAGTGCGACCTGGTCGAGGGTCTCAGCGGAACGAGCTTCGCGTCGCCGGCAGCCGCCGGCGCGGCGTTGATCGTCAGCGAGTACTTCCACCAGGGCTTCTTCCCCGACGCCACCGGGTCCAACCCCGCTAACGCCGGTGATGTGGCGACCGATGTCTCCGCAGCCCTGCTGAAGGCCGTCCTCGTGGCGTCTGCCGAGTACATGCCCGGCGGCAACCTGACCGTCGCCCATCGTTTCAACAACGAGCAGGGCTACGGTCGTATCGAGCTGGACAACGTCCTTCCGCTGCAGAGCTGGCCGTTCTCGGTCACCGGTCTTCTTGTGAAAGACGGCGGGCTGATCGGCGGAGCGGGTATCGGACCGGCAAACCTGACCCTGCCCGGCGCCATCGACGCAGTGGGCGGCGGCTCGCAGTCCACGATGTTCGAGGTCTGCGACGACTCCCAGCTGCTCAAGGTCTCCCTGGCCTGGATCGAGGGATCGGGTAGTGCCCTTGCCAACGATCTCAACCTGACCGTCACGGCTCCGGCCCCAGACAGTCGGGTCTACTACGGCAACTACTTCACCGACGATGACAATCGCGACGGCGCTATCGACGGGGTTACCGAGGACTGCGGCTCGATCGTCGGCGGCGCCGGCGGCATACTCGACGCATCGCGGTGGAGTCTCCCGGTCTGCGTCCGTGGCAACGCCACCACGTCCCCTCAGGATGGCAGCAACCCGACGGAGGCGATCTACCTGACGCCGGACTTCGACGGCGACGGGACCGAGAACGATCCCAACGACCCGTTCCAGAACGACACCAACCCCGCCGACGACCGCCAGGTCATCGCGGGTATGTGGACGGTTGAAGTCTCCAGCCCCGGTGGCGGCACCGATGCCTCCCAGCAGTACGCGGTGGTCATCGCCGGCGGTGTCTGCGGCGGCTCGTCCGTCCGTCTGGATCAGGCCCAGTACGTCTGCAACGCGGAGGCGGAGATCACCATCACCGATGTGGACGAAGCCGGTGACCTGGCTGCCGGTGTCACGATCGGAGAGGTCTCCGGTCGAACCACGGTCGAGGTCCTCGACCCCAACGACGTGGTCGTCGACACCGAGACCGGTCTTACCTTCACGCAGGTCGGATCGTCGCTCAAGTTCGAGTCCAGTATCGTCATGACCGACGCCACGGCTCCGGATCCCGGCAACGGTGTTCTCGATGTGAGCAGTGGCGACTCGATCCGGGTGACCTACGCGGATGAGATCGGTGGAACGCCCGATGTCAACAAGGTGCGGGTCAACACCGCCGATGTCGACTGTCGCGCTCAGCTGAGCGTCGGCACGATCACCTTCGGTCTCTTCGGAACCGACACCAACTTCTTCGTCAACGGTGGCTGCGAGCGAAACGCCCGTGGCAACTTCGAGTTCGGCTTCCCGGATCGTTATCTGGACGCCGGCGAGAACATCGTCTTCAACTTCACCTACGGCTCCAACGAGACGACTCCGCTGGAGAACGCTGAAGTCAGCATGCGATGCGTCATGGCGAACGACGCGTTGGCCAATGAGGACTGTCGACCCGGCACTCCCTCGGAAGCGGGTTGCACCAACTCCAACCGAACCCTCGAAGGCGGTCACCTGGCCTGTGGCGCGGGGATCATGTCGATCCTCAACAGCCCGCAGACCGTGGGACTGATTCCGGGTGGTGCGGCGATCGCGTCGAACTTCGCGATTCAGTTGCCGGAGTCTCTGGCTGGAACCCCGGAAGTCGAGCTGGTCATCGAGTTGACCGCCGCGACGTCCGGCAAGACCGGCAAAGCGGTCGCCGTATCTCGTCAGACGCTGAACGTCGACGAGACCGAGGTTCTCTACTCCACCGACTTCCCTGGCGGTGGTGTCGAGAATCGCGACCGAAACAACAACGAGCTGCTTGAGGCTCCCACCACGAACATCGGTGACTTCCTGGAAGACTACCGATTTGAGAGCCGAACGTTCCTGCCGTTGACCGCCAATAGTAAGAACGCCAATCTCGGATCTCCCTGGAACTTCGACTCCAACGACGGTGGATTCGTCTCCGGCATTACGGCCAACACGGACATCACCGCCATCTCCCAACTCGCACGTCCCGCTCAGTGGGGCGAGGATCAGAACTTCGACGGTGCCCTCGGTCTGGCTTGCGCCATCGCCGGTACGCCGTGCACTACGTTCGGTTCCCCTGCTGAGTGTCCGATCGGCGGCGATCTCTGCATCTTCCTGGAAGATCGCGATCCCCGCGATGGGCAGATCCAGAAGAGTTGGAGCACCCTCGGCGGTTGCGGCTGGCAGACCAAGGCTCCTGGAACCTGCTCGCTCGATCCCAGCATCGGTTGCTACAACGACGGGGATTGCGCCGCCGGCGGCGACGGCGTCTGCAGCGGCGGCGGGCAGGCCACGGGTGGTGTCTGGCATACCGGTACCATCGGTGACCCGGCAGCCACCAACTGTCTGGTCGTCGGCCCGGGTGCCGGTGACTGTCAGGCCTACGAGATCATCGGTGGCGACACCGGTCAGGCGGCCTGGCGCGAAGTTCTCATCTCCCCCGAGATGGAGAAGGTCAGCAACGACCCGGATGTGGAAGTCCGCCTCGTCACGGTCGAGTGGAACCAGGCCATCGAGCTTGGTGACTCCAACGCGGTCTACTTCTGGTCGGTGGATACCGACACCAGCTCAGCCCTCCCCGTCGACATTAAACGTGACGGTGGTGCGCTGAACGCAGGCGGTGGTTCATACGGTGCGGTCTCGGGAGGCGGCAACCCCGCGCTGTCGGACGGATACAGTATGTTCACGACCCTGGACCCGGGTACGCGTCAGAGTATCAACGGTACGGTCGGCAACAACCGCGAAGGCAAGAGTTCTTGCTACTTCGAGGATCCGCTGGCAATTGCCCTCGATACTCTCCAGGACGATCTGGGTCTCGCCGGTCCGGAAGACGACGATATCAACAACCGATATTGCATCGATGCTCCGAACCGTTCTTGCACCAGCAACGCCGATTGCAGCGACCTCACGGACACGACGTGTGCCGCCGCAACCGGAATCACCGATGACTACGTTGCGAAGAACGGCCCGGCCCGTAACGCCGACCTGAACGACTGGAACGGTCTCGATATGCGTTTCTTCACGCTCGAGGATGTTTTCGGCCCGACAGGCGACACATGGGAGACCGCGATCGGTCTCTCCGTCTTCGAGAAGCTCAGCCCCAGCGACAGCGACCCGGTCGCCGACTTCGGTCTTGCGGTCGACGACTGGAACGTCGAGTGGAAAGAGGTCAGTCTCACGGTTGACAACACCACGTGTACCACCGGTGGCGATTGCGCCGTCCTGGACCTGGATACCTTCCAGTTCTTCGAGGGCAACTCGCTGGTCTCCATCACGTTGCTTGAACGTTCCCCTTCGGTGAACGACTGCAACGACGACGGCGACTACATCGATGCTGAGGACGACTTCAACTGCGACAACGACGCAACCAACGACGTCCGCGTCAAGGTCACGTCGGAAGCCGAGATCGAGGGCGAATTCGTCAACCTCGAGCTGACGTCCGCCGCCTGTAACTGCGAGTATCGCGGCCAGATTGCGGTGTCCGTTTCCTACGATGTCGATCCCGGCGTGCTGTTCTTGCAGCAGTCCGGTACCGACCCGCCGACGGTGACCGTCACCTACGACGATCGCTTCGACGGGATCTCGGGCCCATGCGACAACAGCATCGACCCCGAGGCCAACGGTCTGGTGCAGGCGGCGACGCCTGTCTTCATCACGACCGGTAACGTCCAGGTTCTCGACTACGCGTTGGTAGACAACCAGCCCCTCAACGACGGCTGGGCCGATACCAACGAGACCGTCGATATGTTCCTGACCATCGGTAACAAGACCGGTGTGCCCCTGACGGGTGTTTCGGCACGACTGCAGACCAACGATCCCAAGATCGACTGCGTCACCAAGCCCTTCATCGAGATCGGCGATTTCGAAGAGGGCGAGACCCGGATCACCCCGGTGCCGTTCACCTTCCATGTCTCTCCCACTGCCAACCGCGCGGGTGAGTTCGAGGAGTTCACCTCCGACTTCCAGATCATCCTGGAGTCGGACCAGCTGCTCGCACCGACGTTCCCGCAGACGCTGACGATCGATCTCGATCTGTCGGCAAGCGGCGGATCGGCCCCGGCCATCTTCTTCGATGGGTTTGAGGGTGCCGTGGAGGTTGCTGACTCGTTATTCGAGATCGACAACATCGACAGCACGCTGTTCGGTCCTGTACCGTCTGATGGCTTCCGATGTCAGTACTCTGACCCGGACTACGTCAACTCCAACTCGTATGGTCAAATCGATGACTGCTGGGTCGGTTCCAGTGGAACTGCCGCAGCTGCGGTCAACTGGTGGATCAATACGACGGCCAACCCCAACGGTGGACGTGGTTACTCCGGCGACCAGTCGTTGTACTACGGCGTCGACCCTGAAGACGTCGCCTTCGACGCTCAGACGACTCGTCTGGCCGTCATAGAGGCGGTTCAGACGACCGACCCGATCAACATCGGCTGGGACACCGTATGCAGCTTGACCCGTACGACGATCTGCGCCAACGACGGGAACTGCCCCGGTGGTGAGACCTGTGTACCTGTCGCGCCGACACTGTCCTTCAAACATCAGATCAGTGTGATGGACAGCCGTTCGGTCAACGTGAACGCCGGCGAGTCTGCAGATCGCGGTGTGATTAGTGTGCAGCTGGCTGATGGAGCCGGCGTCGGAAGCGGGAACTGGATCAAGATCACTCCCTTCGACAACGTCTACGATCAGCAGGGCACCGACAACTACCAGGAGTGTCTCTTTGACCCGACGGACGATGGTACGACCGAAGACGATTTCTTCGATCCTACCGACCCCAACCGTCGTCTTGGCCCTTCATCCACCTGCTTCCCGTCGCTGTCGTTCGTATTCCTCGGCGACACCTTCGAGCAGAACTCGTTTGCCGAGCTGAATCTCGGTAACGCCAGTGACGGTCCGGGTCTCCTGGGCAACAACGGCGCCGGCACCTGGGTCGAGTCCAAGTTCTCCCTCCAACGATTCCGAGGTCGACGAATCCGTACGCGATTCCTCCTCTCGAGCATCAAGGTGGGCGGCACGGAAACCTACGAGGCGGCGTTCGACTTCAACCCGGATCCGGGCGACGATGGCTGGTGGATCGATGATGTCACCATCACCGATACTCTGACCAACGCTGCGACGGTGATCGTAGATAACGACGACAACTCCGCACTACCCGGTTGTGGCATCAACTGTTCGGGTGTCATTGCGGGCTTGACCGTCGACCCGGCGGGTGTCATTCCGGCACCTGGCCAGGCGGTCGAAGTCACCGCAGATACATCCTCAGCCACGGCCTGTCTCGACGGCGTTCTCCAGTTCCGTTACTCGATCGACCTGAACGGCGACGACATGAGCGGCGGGCCCGGAGAGTTGTTCCGCGACTGGACCGACAACCCGGATCTGCTTCAGGCACCGACTGCAACCACGACGTATGTGGTGGACGTCCGTTGCTCGAACCAGACTCCGACCCTCTGTCAGGACTCGGCGGCCATCGAGGTCGTCGTCACCTGTCCGTCGACGGGCACGCTGACTTCCGGGTTCCCGGATATCACAGCCACCGACGTCAATACACTCGTGTGGAGCCCGGCGACGTTGGGTACGTATGCCAAGGGTCTGGATGCCACACTGTCCAGCTACACGCCGTCCGGTACGGGTGGCGTGGTCGGAACATCCCACGACATGACGCCGGATAACCCGGTTAGTGGGGAGTTCTACTGGTACCTGATTCGTGACAATGCGGGCGGTTCCGGACCGGCCTGTAACGTCTCGGGTAGCGGATTTGTCTGGGGTAACGCGGCGCGTGATGCGTCACCGAATCTGCCCTAGGTAACGCCTTGACTCTGATTCGCTCAGAGGGGGGGAGGAACTTCGGTTCCTCCCCCTTTTTCTTTTTGCGGCGACTCCTCAACGTGGATCGTTGATTGCGGCCGGCCTCGACAGAATACGGCTCGCGGGTCCGGTTCTGAAGGCGACTCCGAGTACGGATGGGGCGACGCTCCTGCGGAGGCATCCCGGGAAGTCTGTCGCGAGCCGTCAGGCGCAGCTCAGGTAGCGGGCAACTCTACTCTCTGCTCGAAGAGTCGCACCGCCAGCACATCAACCCAACTCCAGATTCGATCGGTCAGCCCGAGATCCATCGCGGGCGAACTCCGCGACACGCGCCTCTCGGACCTTCGTTTAACAAAGTTGCGCCAGACGGCGAAAAGCGCGAGTCGACCCACGGTGTAGTCGACCCTCCGACCGAAGGCGATGGTCTCGCGTCGGTGATGGGCCTGGCTGTGACGGATCAATTTGTGTACCAGGTCGACTGCAAACATCCCGCGGTCCCGCCGACGAGCCCGAGCGCGGTCGCGTTCCGGCGAGCGATCGGGATTGGCGAAGATTGAATGACGGATCGGCACAGCGCCTCGTTGGAGCTTCCGAACAACCGACGTGTAGGCGGGGTGGTGATCGCTAACCAGGTCGAGACCCCCTGGCGATTTGGCGAGAAGCATTTGCAGCAATCGTGCGGTGGAATCAGTGATTACGCCCTTTCGGACCGGACTTGGAGAACGCTTCAGAGCTCGCTTTCGGGTCGAGCGACCACCGACACGCAGGTACCTCGCGCCGTCGAGTCCGTAGACGAACCAGGATCGATCTCCGACGGCGGTGCCAACGCCCAGTCGCTCGACTTGCGATCGCACGAAGGTCTCAAAGTGATCGAAGACGATCGGCTCACGAATTTCGTCGACCTGAGCAAGCGTCCATCGCTGGAACAGCGTGGCGTGTCTGCCGAGCCGCACACTCATCCGTGTGACCGTCGAGTGGGAGCAGCCCAACGAACGTGCGATCTGACGATTGGCCGAGCCGGCGACCAGCAGTGCGGCGACCGGTGCCAGGAGCTCGGGCCGCTTCAGCCGAT
>Ga0224508_10000323_pt1 | contig 48064 bp, 46 predicted proteins | sample SF_Jan12_sed_USG_4_FD_170157 | JGI IMG/M metagenome (GOLD analysis project Ga0224508, IMG submission 170157) | Sediment microbial communities from San Francisco Bay, California, United States - SF_Jan12_sed_USGS_21 | ecosystem: Environmental > Aquatic > Marine > Sediment | place: USA... | reverse complement strand
ATCATTATGTTGAGGAAAAGCAATAATTGCGTCATTGTTAAAGTGTAAAAATTTTTTACACTTTCCCCTTCTTAATGTAAAGAATCTTTACAGTGTCCGTTCCTGGCCGAAGATTGCCCCACGCTAGGGATTTATGAGAGTCCGCTTACGAGGTCGCTAGAACTGATAAATTGCCTGCTCCAGTAGTTTGAAAGCCTCGCGACCCGTCTTAAATTCGGACTGCGTCTCGAAACCTTCCCGAGCCTTATCCATGCTGAGAGATGGAGCATATTCAAATGCCTGAAATGAGCCAAATCCATCAATAAATGGCTGAAAACTCATCCGAAGAGCCCGAGTCAGCTCATAGTGTTCAGGATTCTTGCGCGCAAACAATTCTAGCTCTATGGCAGCATGGTCGATAATCCTGCGAATTTCCTGACTACTGCTTGGCGTTGGGGGGCCTACAACACTGTCTACTTTTTCCCATTTCTCGAAAAGATCGAGTAACTCAGTTTTTTCTGGGTCAGTCAGCTTATTTTTTGGAACCGCGATTAATTTTTCTGAGAGTTCGACCAAATACGTTTGGCGATCTTGTTCTACATTAAGTCGTGTTGCTTCGGTAGGGCTGCCATCAAATGTTGAATAACCTCCAATTTCTGAAGCGCAACCCGTCAGAAGAAAAAAAATGACTACGAGTACAAGTCTCGGTTTACCTGATCCTCGCTGCACAATTCCCCCGATTTCAAAGCAGTGAAGTGGCAAGAAAGATTAAACACCATTGAGCTGTAAGTCTAGTAATCTGCGGTTATTTACTAAACATTAGAGTACAGATAACTTGAACCCCAATTAGATGCTTCATAGAGATTCTTGGGTGTCTGCTAATGGCCGAAGATTGCCTCCCACCACAACTTTATGAGCGTCCGCTAACGGGAAAACAGACGCTCAGAAATAATTATTCAGCGACGGGAACCGACCCCAACTCGGACTCTCATGCCCGTGCTCAAACCCTCACTTTGCGGGCACTTTGGCCAGGCTGCATGCGTTTGTTAGGTTGCTCCGTTGGATTACAAAAAATCCTCATCTGGATTCTCTTTCTTAAAACATTCTGCGATTTTCATCGCTTCCGAATTTTCGAAGTAAAGTAATGAACTGTAAGCCCAGCTTCGGACTTCGCTGTGATGACTTTTTAACTCCGCTTCTATTAAAGGTATTACTTTGGGATTCTTCGAGTTTCCAACTAGCTCAACAAACTTCGATCTCATATCTGGATCGGTTTCTCGAAGCATCAGTTGTACTAATTCGTCTATGTATTTATCCAGGTAACCCTGGAGCCAATGATAACCATCCTCGTATGTCAATGAATCAGAGCTTCTAAGCATCTCGATACATTCATCAAACTCCAGCGAGTTCATTTGTGTGCCCAGTGACCCTCTCCCCGAAAAGGATACCAATCTGAGTAAAAGATTTCTCGTAAGTTTGCTCCTCCGGTAAACTATTTCAGCGTCTCAATTTGGCCGAAGATTGCCTTCCACCCAGGTTTATTGAGGGTCTCCTTTGAAGAAAGCTGACGCTTAAAATCCAACAGAAAGACAATGAGCCTGGTATCAGTGAGGCAGTTTGTTTCTCACCAAACCATACAACCACGTTCCATGTAAAGCCCCAAGTAATACAATAAAAGCACCGATCGATCCCGCTCCAACAAGTGCAAAAATTGGCCCAGGACATAAACCAATCATCCCCCAGCCAAGACCAAAAATTAATCCTCCCAGCGGAAATCGAGCCTTTCCTTCCGCTTTTTGCGGAATCGTGATGATGGAACCTTCAATCGACTTGATCGACGTAAATCGCTTGATCAACTCAACGCCGACAAATGCGGTTAGAACCGCCGTAATAATCACCCCATACATTTTGAATGACTGGAAATGAAACATTTCCATTATTCGATACCATGAAGCAGCCTCGGATTTGATTAGGGCAAAGCCAAATACGATACCGAGCATTAAATAGGGGATGTATCTCATATTGGACCTCTCAGACGATGAAAGGCGTAATGAAATGTGAAGAAAGCATGCCACCACCGAAAATGCCGATGGCTGCGGTTAGCGATTTTAACTGTAGCGTGGCGAGACCGGTAATAGCGTGCCCCGAGGTACACCCGGAAGCGTAACGGGTTCCAAACCCTACCAGAATGCCACCGATCGCGAGTACGACGAGGTTTCGCAAACCCAAGTCATAAACCTCAGGAGGGTAGAGACCCTCACTGTGAGAGACGCCCCAGCCGGCCATCGTATCCACAGCGGCTGCAGAAAGTTGTACCGGTCCAGGATCAGGAAGTATCACGCCGGCGAAAAATCCACCTAACGCAACACCCAACACAAACGCAATACTCCATCCATATTTCTTCCAGTCGTACCGAAAGAACTGAACGTTTACTTTTTCTGGCTGGGTTATCGCAACGATATGTTCGAGATTTTGCGATATTCCAAACGATTTGCTACCGATGAACAACATTATCGGGACTAGGGAACCAATAATTGGTCCAGCCACATACCAGGGCCAAGGACTACTCAACAGCTCGACTAGATAATTCACGGGAAGACAGCAAATCGTAATTAGAGAATCGCAGTTTAGTTTCACCCTCGGTGATGATAAATATCTATTTATTCGGATGACCTGCCTGAAAGAGATAGAAGATAGATAGCTCTCGGTGCTTTAATTATTCGCAAGTTCGCGATATGAGTGTCTGTTCCTGGCCGTATCGTGAAGCTCATCGAACGAGACTGAGCGTCTCCTTTGGAGAAATCAGATCCCCCGCCAGCAATACTAGGCCTCGGTAACCGTCCCGAAGGAGACACCCGATTGTCTTTTGCACAGCCTGGTAGCACAATTGCAGATTAGGGGTAAAACACTGCTGGTGGATCCGGTGATCCGACCCTTCTCTACACTAAAGTCCCTGTACGGCGTTACCCTGAAACCAGCAGCATAGCGGCCGATATGATTGTACTGCTGTCCGATCCCCTGGCAACCGGCTATCCAAAGTAACAAGTCGCTCTATTTGATCCATTCAGTAGCATCTATCGATACTTTGTCAAAATAAGTGGCAAATTGAAACTATTAGCTACATTCTCTGCAGGATATCAGCAGCGTAGGCGGTGCATCAGGTACCCGAACGCTGGTAATGAAGGAGGGACTGATATGTTGCAATTTCCCGCTTCAATTAGCGTGCTTTGCCGTTGTACAACGATTGCGATTGTCAGTAGCCTGTCGATGGCCTGTTCATCCATGAGCCTAACCGCTTCGGGATCCTCCCAGGACGATAACGAACCGGCTGAATCGAAGATGCACCTGGGATCATTCGGGGAGCCTGATCGACTCGGCAATCCGACCCGTGGATCTTCGGGTTTAGAGAGCGGGGCGGGATTGGTGGGTAAAACACTGCTGGTGGATCCGGTGATCCGACCCTTCTCTACACTAAAGTCCCTGTACGGCGTTACCCTGAAGTCCACTGCTGGTTTCCTCGAAAGAAGGTTTATCGAAAGCGTACGTTTGCCGCTAATCGAGCGCCATCCCGTTCCCGGGTTAGCGGATGCGACGGCCATGGACCTCGTGGCCTGGGAACGCCATCTGGATGAGCTGACGTCCCGCAAATCGTCTTCTGGGCGTATTCGTTTCCTGGTTGACGGCGAGGAGTATTTTTCACGGCTTAGCGCTTCGATCGACGCGGCAGAAAAATCTATTGATATTCGTACTTATATTTTCGACAACGACGACGTGGCTTTACATATGGCAAACATGTTGCGGGCCAGATCCGGCGAGGTTGAAGTCAAAATTCTGGTCGATGGTTTGGCCGACCTGTTTGCTACCCGACTCGACTCGGCAAGTATGCCAGAGAATACGGACCTGCCAGCATCGATGTCTCGTTACCTGGCCCACGGCAGCAAGGTTAAATTTCGCAAGCAATCGAATCCGTGGTTCACGGGAGACCACGCCAAGATAACCGTTATCGACCAGTCCCTGGCCTTCGTTGGAGGCATGAATATCGGCAGGGAGTATCGCTATGACTGGCACGATTTAATGATGGAAGTCGAGGGACCAGTCGTTAGTCAATTGCAGTACGAATTCGACCAGGCCTGGGCGAAATCCGGCTGGATGGGTGATTTTGCCTGGTTGGCAACTGCCTTGAAGGGTCGTGAAATCGACGAATCACCAACGGGATACCCGATCCGCATACTGTCGACCACGATACATGATTCAGAAATTTACCGCGCCCAGGTTGCTGCCATCCGCCACGCCCGCAAACGCATCTACATCGAGAACGCCTATTTTTCCGATGATAAAATATTGTTTGAACTGGCCAGGGCGCGTCGCCGGGGCGTGGACGTGAGGGTAATACTGTCCTCGCAGGGCGACAGTGGCATGATCGATCTCAGTAATCAGAAGGCAATCAACATCATGTTGCGCAACGGAATCCGGGTATACAGCTACCCTGGAATGACCCATGTGAAAGCTGCAGTTTACGATGGCTGGGCCTGCCTGGGTTCAGCCAACTTCGACAAGCTCAGTTTGCAGGTCAACCAGGAGATCAATCTCGGGACTTCCGATCCCACGGCTGTCGCCAGTCTCTTGGAGCGCATTTTTTACCCGGATTTCGCGATTTCTTCCGAGTTATACGAACCGTTACCGATTACCAATCGTCACCACTTTGCTGAGTTTCTCGCCGACGAATTCCTCTAAGGGTTTATTTTAAGGTGGTATTATATTCCGGGCATATTAGCAATCGGAATCGAATCCATGTCGCAGACGAAATCTCTAATTGAAACCTTGAAGCAGGAGTTACGAAAGCAACGCGTTACCTACAAGCGTGTTGCAGAAGTACTCGAACTTTCGGAGACCAGCGTTAAGCGACTGTTTTCTGAAGAAGCTTTTTCAATCAGGCGCCTCGAAAAAATTTGCGAATTGCTGCAGCTTGATATCAGTGATCTGGTGCACCTGATGGAAAAAAATATCGAGCTAACGACACAACTTGCCCTGGATCAGGAAAAAGAACTGGTTTCTGATATAAAAATGCTACTGGTAGCACTATTATTAATGAACAAACTGCGGCTGGACGAAATACTGGACACTTACGATATCTCCGAACCCGAGGGTATAAAATTACTGGCACGGCTGGACCGCATGAAAATGATAGAGCTACAACCCGGTAACCGCGTAAAGTTGATGATTTCACAAAATTTTGAATGGATTCCCGGCGGGCCAATTCAGCGGTTCTTTGAAGACAGGGTCCAGCCGGAATTCCTGAACTCGTCTTTCAATGGAGCAGGCGAATTTCGCGTTTTCATGTCGGGGATGATATCGAGAAACGCTAACAGCGAGCTGATAAAAAAGATTCACCAGCTGGCCCAGGAAATGAGTGACATGAACCAGGCATCAGAATCGTTACCGCTGGAGCAGCGTTTCGGCACCAGTTTGATGATGGCAATCCGACCCTGGGAAATCAGTGTATTTGCAGATCTTCGCCGCTCCCGCGACACACGTGTTTTCCGATAATGAAACTACCAGAAATCCAGGTAGCCAATCGGTAGGCCGATCGATGATAAAGATATTAACCTATAACATCCACAAGGGATTCGATCGATACAACCGCGATTTTGTATTGCACAGAATCAAGGACCACCTGCAAAATGCCGAGGTTGACGTGGTGCTGCTGCAGGAGATACAGGGACGCCACCTGCATCACGAGAGCCAGATTTCGGCATGGCCGGATGTCAGTCAGTTTGAATACCTGGCAGATAATATATGGCCCCATTTCGCCTATGGTAAAAATGCAATTTACCGCAAGGGTCATCACGGAAATGCAATCTTGAGCAAGTTCAAAATTGCCGAGTGGAGCAATTTGAATCTTTCCCGTTTCAAGAGCGCCAGTCGTAGTCTGTTACATGGCACCATCGAATTACCTGACAGCAATGGACCGCTGCACCTGTTATGTGTTCACCTGGACCTGATCGGATTTGAACGCAAACGCCAGCTCCGAGAACTGAAGCGCTACATGGACTCCAGTATCAATGCCGCCGACCCGATCATCCTTGGTGGCGATTTTAACGACTGGCATGGCGGACTCGGCAGAACAGTGGAATCGCGGTTGGGTCTGCAAGAGGCGTTTCGCGAAAAGACCGGTAATTACGCCAAAACCTTCCCCTCCCATTGGCCCATGTTTCGTATGGACAGAATATACTATCGCGGAATCAATTTACTCGATTCGCACTGCATGGAACGGCAACCCTGGAATGAGCTATCGGATCATTTGCCACTCTATGCGTCTTTCGCACCTCAATAACACCGCAAGTGCAACCCGGTAAGAGATTATTCTTCAAACCTGACGAATATTTCGACAATCTCATTCGGGATATCAATCGGGCTCAAGTCGAGATCATTCTCGAGACATACATTTTCAAGCTGGACAATATTGGCAACCGAGTATTATCTGCACTGAATGACGCCGCTGTCCGTGGCGTCAGGTTGCAGCTGTTGATTGATGGGGTTGGATCCTATCGTGATTCGAGCCAGATCGCAGAAAACCTGGGATCGGAAAATAGCGAGGTTCGTGTATTTCACCCGCTTCCCTGGGATTTTCCGGTTTATCGAAGGGCGTTGAAAGCAGAACGCTGGTACTCACAGGTTTTCTACTTTATAGCCTCGATGAATCACCGCGATCACCGTAAACTCTGTCTGATTGACCGTAAAACCGCCTGGCTGGGAAGCTACAATATTACGGCCGATCATGAAAATCTTTCATCTCCGGTAGAAGATGATTACTGGCATGATACCGGGCTGCGGGTGACCGGGTCCGTCGTGCAATTGCTGGCTGCAAATTTTAACCATGTGTGGCACCGCAAGACCGGCAGTATCAGTCAACGATCGCGACATTTTATGGCACGTGATGAAATAAGACGTCGGCGCGAGCCAAGGCTGCACCTGCAGCAGGAGCTCGGGCTATGCTGTCAACGAATATGGGTCACCAACGCCTACTTCAATCCTTCAAACCAGATCCTCAAGATTTTGAAAAGCAAGGCAGAGTCCGGTCTTTCGGTCCAGTTAATCGTACCGAAGCGGTCGGATAGTGTTTTCTTCCCCCTGTTATCACGCAGTTTTTACACGGATCTGCTACAGAGTAATATTCGCGTTTTTGAATATGGCAATCGGGTGTTGCATTCTAAGACTATACTTATTGACAAACAGGTATTGATCGGCAGTACCAACTTGAATTATCGCAGCCTGTTTCATGACCTTGAGCTTGACCTGTTGCTGGACAATGCCCGGCTGGTCGAACAGATGCAGGAAAGATTTTGTAATGATATTGCAGACAGCGTCGAAATTACGCTGGACCAATGGCAACAGCACCCATGGCTTCTCAGACTCCTGGGATGGCTATCCAGGTTTCTGCGTTATTGGATGTAGTATGCCGGCGCGATATCGGGTGGCCCTCTTCAATCCGTATCATGCTGAGCGGCACACTGGCGTAAAAATGTAAAATAACTGGAATAAGTCACCTTAACTATACTCACTAAATTATTGAATTTATTATATTTAATTGTGGAGATGCTGGTAAAAAAATCGATACCGGAATAATTAACGACTCGATACCCAGAGCAAGATATGAGTACCATTGAAAACGGATTTATCTGGCGTTCACGGTCTGCATTTGTCATTGTAGCCGCCGGTGCAACGCTGAGCCTGAATGATCTGCTGACTTTCCCGGTGCTTGCAGGTCAAAACGGTGGTGGTGCTTTCCTGTTACTGTACATACTGTTTCTGTTTGTGCTGGGCCTGCCACTATTAATGACGGAAATGATGTTGGGACGGCTGACCCGTACCGACCCTGCCGCTAGTCTTGGAACGCTATCCGAACAATACAAGGCCTCGGTATACTGGAAACTCGCAGGCCTCAGCTCGATGCTCGCCGCCTTTCTGATCGTTGCCACGTTTAGCGTTATCGCAGGTTGGTCGCTTGCCTACTCGGTCAAATCGATGGTCGGTTTATTCCATGGCGTTACCCTGGAGTCCGCTAAATCCCTGTTCGATGGATTCATTATCGACGGTGAACGTATGACCCTCTGGCATACACTATTCATCATCGGCCTGGTTTTGATATGCGCGCAACCCATCAGGCAGGGCATCGAGCGTATAACACTGATTCTGGTCCCGCTTATGATTTTGCTACTGGTTTCCGGGCTCATGCTTGGTTTTATGTCATCGGGGTTGATCCCCAGTATCCATTACACGCTATATGCCGATTTTTCAGCGATGGATTCGAATACACCTATACTGGCGCTGCAGCGTGCGTTCTACACGCTGGCGCTCGGTATCGGTGTGATGATGGCCTATGGCCGCTACCTGCCCGCAGGTGTTTCGATTGGTTACTCGGCGGCCCTGGTCATTATGGTTGATTTGCTTTTTTCAATATTCACCGGCCTGTCGATAAACGCACTGATGTTATCGGCTGGGCAGCAGCCGGGAATAGACAGCCAGTTTGCCTTCAGGGTAATGCCCGTGATTATGGATCAATTCTCCTACGGAGGTCTCTTCAGTACCCTGTTCTTCGTGCTATTAACCATTGCCGCTCTGACCACGTCTATTGCATTGCTCGAGGCACCGATCACCTATTTGCAACGTATACGTTCGATTACTCGTTTGCGGGCAACGTTGATACTGGGCGTTGGAATCTGGTTGTTCGGCCTGGGTGTCGTACTGGCGCACAGCGTCTGGAACGGGGAGGGTTTTTCATTGGCATTATTTTTTGGCGATGACGCAATCCGGTTAGTAAACAATGCTGGATTTCACGACGTGTTGGTGTTTGTATCAAGCCATTTGATCCAGCCGTTTGTCGCCTTGTTTATTTGCCTGTTCGTCGCCTGGAAAATTCCGCGTGAGGTAAGCCACAAGGAATTCGCACTAGTTCGACACTACAGTTTTGAAATCTGGAACTATCTGGTGCGATACATTGTTCCAGTGCTGTTGCTGGTCGTCATACTGGCAGCTTTTGGAATTATTTGAAGTGCCCAAGATAAATCGCAGTGCCTTGATGCCATATCCTGCTGATTTTATGTATGCGATCGTGAATAATGTCGATAACTACCCTGAGTTCCTACCCTGGTGTAGCGATGTCAAAGTTCATCGGGTAGATGATCGCTCGATGGAGGCTTCGATCCTGATGCGGGGTGTCGGAATGAATCACTGGTTGAAAACCCGCAACTCGATGGAACCCGGTAAATCAATTGAAATGGAACTGGTCGAAGGTCCGCTACGTGAACTCCACGGGTTCTGGTGTTTTACCCCGATTGATCCAGAGGGCTGCAAAATCGAGTTGACACTCGAGTTCAAAATGAAACATGGCCTCGCATCTACGCTGGTTGGTCCCGCTTTCTCGCGTATCGCAAACACGATGGTCGAATCCTTTTGCGATCGAGCCAGGGCGCAGCATGACCGCTAAAACCTCGATTGAAGTCGCCTACGCTACCCCTGAAAAGCAGGTTATTCTCGAACTCGAGATCGAGGCGGGTACCACTGTTCGTGCAGCCGTCAAGCAGTCTGGTATTGATAAGCATTTTCTCGAGATTGACCTGGATAACTGCGAACTGGGGATTTTCAGCAAGGTCGTTGCCCCCGACTACGAACCGGGTGATGGCGATCGCATCGAGATCTACAGACCACTTATTGCCGATCCCAAGGAAATAAGAAGGCAAAGAGCGGCAATGGGCTTAAAAACGAAAAAAGGCGGTGGTGCGATCAACCCGGATTAAGGTTACCCTCGATTTTTGACAACAGGTCATTGCTGAAGGTCAAGGTCATCCGTTTTTTCTCGATTTCGCCATCGTCCCCGGTTTTCAGATAGTAAATATAATGCCATTGATCAGGTTGGTACAGGTCAACGATAGCGGGCGTACCCAGCAAGAATTTAACCTGGTTGCGCGACATGCCGATTTCCAGCTGCTGAACCAGGCTGGCGTCGATCCGGTTACCCTGCGGGATATCCATTCGATACACACAGCCGGAGAATGCTACAATGACGCATCCTCCAATCAGGATTCTTCGAAAAAGTCTAAATTTCATACTGCTGATTGCCGCGAAGGAAGGCGCGATAATACTGCCCCAACCGACATGCTGCAAATACTGTGAGAGCTTTCTATGGAAACAGCCGATATTAAAAATGCAGGTTTAAAGGTTACCTTGCCGCGGATGAAAATTCTCGAATTGCTGGAAAACTCGGCTGATCGACATTTGAAGGCCGAGGACATCTATAAAATGCTACTGGACTCTGGCGAAGAAATAGCACTGGCAACCGTTTATCGAGTCCTGACCCAGTTTGAAACCGCGGGCCTGGTAACCCGTCACCACTTTGATGGTGGTCACGCGGTATTTGAAATCAACGACGGCGAGCACCACGATCACCTGGTTGATATTTCAACCGGCAAGGTCGTAGAGTTTTATGACGAAATTATCGAGCAGCGTCAAAAGGAAATTGCCGACAGGTACGATTTCAAGATAACCGAGCACACCATGGTGCTGTACGGACACTTTCATAAAAATAAGTAAATTGAAAATTTAACCGTCGACGACCGACAGGCTTGAACGAAGGTACCCGGGCACTTTACAACTCCGAATCGCCTCATTCCTGCAGCGCCAGCATTTCACTCGCATGTGCCCGGGTCTGCTCGGTAATGGTCACGCCGCCAAGCATTCGCGCTACTTCCTCAAGTCGTTCTTCGGGGTTCAATGAAAACACCCGGGTCGCAGTTTCGTTTTGTTCGTTAATTTTCGATACCCGGTAATGGTGATGGGCCTGGGATGCAACCTGGGGCAGGTGAGTGACGCAGAATACCTGCCGGTCTCGACCCAGCAAGCGCAGCTTCTTGCCAACTATTTCAGCGACACCTCCGCCCACACCACTATCGACTTCATCGAAAATCAGGGTCGAAATTTTTGAGGACTCGCTCATAATCACCTGTATCGCGAGGCTGATGCGGGAGAGCTCGCCCCCGGAGGCTACCCTGGACAGCGGCCTCGGCGTCTGGCCCGGGTTAGCGCTGACCAGGTAACGAACGCCGTCGAAGCCATGCTTGCCGGGCTCCTGGTGGGGTTCGATGTCAATGATGAATTTGCCGCCCTCCATACCCAGTTGCTGCATAACCTGCGTTACCTGTTCGGAGATACCTACAGCGGTCTGCTGCCGCCTTAACGATAATTCTCCGGCGCTGAACAAATAGTCTTCACGAGCCTTGACCAGCTCGGCCTCAATTTTTTCTGCATCGAAACCGTCGCCCTGCAACAACTCGAGCTCGCGGTTCAGATCGGAACACAACGCCGGCAGCGCGGCGATCTCGACACGATGCTTGCGCGCCAGGTTCTGGATACTGGCTATGCGCTCATTAATCGCTTCCAGGCGTGTCGTGTCGAGTTCGATGCCGGCGCGGTAATTTCGCAGTTCCGAGCTGGCCTCCTGGACCTGGATCAAGGCCGCGCTTATCAATTCATGGATTTCCAACAGCACTTTGTCATTTTCCACAAGCTCGCCCAGTCGCTGCTCACAAAGACTGAGTACGGACTGGATATTCTGCTCATCGTTTTCGTAAAGCAGCCCGAGAATCTGACTCGTTTGTTCGATAATCGTATCGGCGTTCGACAGCCGTCGATACTCGACCTGTAATGCCTCATACTCGTCTTTTGTCAAAGCCAACTGGTTCAACTCCGAGCAATATAAACCCAACAAATCGATACGTTGTTCGCGCTCTCGTGAACCGGACTGGGCTTGTTGTAAACGCTGCTCCAGGGATCTATATATTTCAAATTTCTCACGTACTTCGTCGAGCAGGTTGCGTTCGCCGATAAAAGCATCGAGTAATTGACGTTGCACCGAGGGTACCTGCAGGGATTGATGTTCATGTTGACCGTGAATATCGATCAGCATGTCGCAGAGTGTCCTCAACTGCGCCAGTGTTGCGCTGAATCCGTTGATGAAAGCCTTGCTGCGTCCATTGGCATGAAGCACGCGCCTTATCATGCATTCTCCGTCGGCGTTCATTTCGTTGTTGGCAAGCCAGTTGTCCACCGCCGGCGCGTCATCTAGGTTGAAACTGACGCTTATTTGGGCTCGCTCGCAATCCTGGCGAATAGAATCAGCCTCGGCTCGATCGCCTGCAACCAGCTTGATTGCATCGAGCAAAATCGATTTTCCCGCTCCGGTTTCGCCGGTGAGCGCGCTCATTCCGGAATCGAATTCGAGCTGCAATGAATCAATGATTGCAAAGTTCTCGATTTGAATCGATTCGAGCATCAATCGGGTTCCTGGTCTGCTCTGACGGATCGACAGCGCACTAGTAGTTCGCACTCCAGTAGAGCTTGCCCCGCAGAACCTGAAAATAATCATAATCCTCGGGATGCAGCAACCTTAGCGGTTTGGGATAGCGTGTTATGAGTACGCGGTTATCCTGGTTTACGATCGTGGTCGAATGACCGTCGTAGCTGACCTTTGCCTGCAACGAATCCTGCCCCAGGCGAACTTCGATGGATTGATCTGCGGGCAACACGATGGGACGATTACTGAGCGTATGCGGACATATCGGCACAATTGCCAGCGTGTTGAGAGAGGGGTGCATAATCGGGCCACCGCCGGAAAGGGCATAGGCGGTAGAACCGGTCGGAGTGGTTACGATAACCCCATCGGAACGCTGGATATGGATCAGGGCGCCACCGCTTGAAATTTCATACTCGATCATGCTGGATGATTCGTAGCTGTGCAGAATGATGTCGTTGAGGGCGTAATTCCTGGCAATCAGCTTGTCGTGATCATAAAAATGCCCCTGGATCAGGAATCGTTCGTCTACACTGTAACGACCCTGCATGACGGCATCCAGATAAGATTCGAAGTGCTCAAACGAGACGTCTGCAAGAAATCCAAGCCGCCCCAGGTTAATTCCCAATAGCGGGGTGTCAACGTCGGCAAGCGCCCTTGCGGCGGTTAGCAGGGTGCCGTCGCCACCCAGCGTAATCACCAGGTCCGCTTCCTCCACCAGTTGCTCCAGAGAAACGTTGGATACCCCGGACACGGGTTGGTCGAAATCGAGGCAATGAACGACAACGCTGGCGTGGCGCGACAATACCGCGACGACCTGCTGTATCTTCTCCTGCCGGTCCTGCATGTCGCTGCGCACCACGAGGCCAACTGATTTGAAGTTTGAAGACATTTTTTAAACGACTGTCCAGGTTCCTTGATTTAACGGGCATTAGTATATAGCTTGTGTTTCACTGTATTAAATTTGCAGCTAAACTAGCGCCTGGCAACAATATATCAGACCCGATGATCGAAAAATACGAACTTGATGAACGCGCCCAGGTTTTATTGCGGGAATTAATCAACTCGTATACGCGTGATGCACAACCTGTTGGCTCAAAGAACCTGGCGGAACTGTCGGGACTCGACGTCAGTTCTGCCACGATTCGCAATATCATGGCAAAACTCGAGGATATGGGCCTGGTGAATTCCCCTCACACCTCGGCCGGTCGAATTCCTACTGATGCCGGCTACCGGTTTTTTATCGACAGTCTGCTCGAAGTTGGCGATCTCGCCAGCACTTCGCAGCAGGTTATTTCGGAAACCTTTAGCACCAATAAAACATCGAGTGACCTGATACACAGCGCAACTGATATCCTGTCGCGGATTACCCACCTGGCCGGGATTGTCAGCCTGACACATACCGCGCCGGCTGAAGTGCGGCATATCGAGTTCATGACATTGAGCGAACGTCGAGTTCTGGTGATCCTTGTCATCAACAAGGACAATGTGCACAACAAGGTGATTCATGTGGATCGGGATTACAGCGACCTCGAACTGCAACAGGCAGCACAGACCCTGAGTCACTACCTGATAGGGCGTAGTTTTGAAAGCGCCCGTGAGAAATTGCTGGAAGACCTCTCCGAACTGAGAACCAGCGTCGATTCCATCCTCGAACCGGTGCTCGACGCGATGCAGGAAATCTGTAGTCTGAATGCGCATGATGATCTGCTGACAAGCGGTGAATCTAACCTGCTTCAATACGCGGAACTCTCTGATATCAATAAGTTACGAGATCTATTTGAAGTGTTTAATGAGAAAACGGATTTACTGAAACTGCTCGATGGCTGCACCTCGGCAGATGGTGTTGAAATCTTTATCGGCAGCGAATCGGGATACTCGGTCTTAAGCGATTGCAGCGTGGTTGGCGCTCCCTACGAAATCAAAGGTGAAGTTGTCGGCGTGCTTGGCGTCATCGGTCCAACTCGTATTGCCTACGAGCAGGTAATACCCATTGTCGATGTCACGGCAAGATTATTAACTTCGGCCTTGAATACTCGGAAATAATCCTTAAATTAAACGCCATTTAATTACCGCTGAATTTCAGCCGGTCAAATTCACCCTAACCAGCGAACCAGTTAAACCGGAGCAGTCAATGTCGTCACAACAATCCGAAGCCCATCCTGACGAGGAACATCCTATCGCCACCGAAGCCGAGGAACAGGCTCATCTCGAAGATGTTGTTCCTGAAGCGGCTGAAGATGAAATCGAGGCCGATGAGCCTGTCGAGACACAGCTGGCAAAAGCACAGGAAACGATTAAGGATTACTGGGATCAGATGATGCGATTGCGTGCTGAGATCGACAATAACCGCAAGCGCGCCGAACGCGATGTCGAGAATGCCCACAAGTATGCCTTGAAAAATTTCGTCGAAAACCTGTTGCCCGTGATTGACAGTATGGAGATGGGTCAGACGGCTGCCGTGGCCGACAATGCAACCCTGGAGAGCATTCGCGAGGGAACCGCCCTGACCATGAACATGCTGGTCCAGGTACTCGAAAAAAACGGGCTCGAGCACATTGATCCGATGGGGGAGATTTTTGATCCCGAGAGACACCAGGCTATCAGCATGGTTGATGCCAAGGGTGTCAAATCGAATACGGTTGTCGAAGTCATGCAGAAAGGCTTCCTGTTAAACGAACGGCTGGTTCGACCAGCCATGGTCGTGGTTGCCAAGTAAATTAAGAAAAAATCGCGAAATATACTTGAAAGCGTCAGAAATAACCCTACATCGAGTGTAAGTTTCACTAGACAAATTTTTCGGAGTATTTAAATGGGCAGAATTATAGGCATAGACCTCGGTACCACGAACTCTTGCGTGGCGGTAATGGAGGGCGGCAAGCCCAAGGTTATTGAAAATGCCGAAGGCGATCGTACCACTCCCTCAATCGTGGCCTTTGGCGCTGAAGACGAGGTGCTGGTGGGGCAGCCGGCAAAGCGCCAGGCAGTAACAAACCCGGCTAACACGCTGTACGCGGTAAAACGCCTGATCGGGCGCCGTTTCGACGAGAAAGAGGTGCAAAAGGATATTGACCTGGTGCCCTATACCATTCTAAAGGCAGACAATGGCGACGCCTGGGTCGAGGCCAAGGGTAAGAAAATGGCGCCGCCTGAAATCTCGGCGCGCGTGCTGCAGAAAATGAAAAAGACCGCGGAAGAGTATCTCGGTGAAGAAGTCACCGAAGCCGTTATCACGGTTCCGGCCTATTTCAACGATTCGCAACGCCAGGCAACCAAGGACGCAGGTAAAATTGCAGGCCTCGAAGTCAAGCGAATTATCAATGAACCCACTGCCGCGGCGCTCGCTTACGGCATGGACAAAGCTACTGGCGATAAAAAGATCGCGGTGTATGACCTGGGTGGCGGTACCTTCGATATTTCAATCATCGAAGTCGCCGAGATCGATGGTGAACACCAGTTCGAAGTGCTGTCGACCAATGGCGATACCTTCCTCGGTGGTGAGGATTTCGACATGCGCCTGATCGACCATCTCGCCGACACTTTCAAGAAGGAACAGGGTATGGACCTGCGTGGTGATCCGCTCGCAATGCAGCGCCTCAAGGAGGCTGCCGAAAAGGCAAAAATCGAGTTGTCATCGAGCCAGCAAACCGATGTAAACCTGCCTTATATCACTGCAGATGCGTCAGGACCGAAACACCTCAATTTAAAAATCACTCGAGCCAAGCTCGAATCACTGGTCGACGACCTGATTGCACGCACCATCGATCCACTCAAGCTGGCGCTGGATGACGCGGGTGTATCGGTATCAGACATCAACGATATTATCCTGGTGGGTGGTCAAACCCGTATGCCCAAGGTCCAGGAAGTGGTTACAAACTTCTTTGGTCGCGATCCGCGTCGCGATGTAAATCCGGACGAGGCCGTAGCCTGTGGTGCTGCAATCCAGGGTGGCGTGCTGGGTGGCGATGTCAAGAATGTATTACTGCTTGACGTCACTCCGCTATCACTGGGTATCGAGACCCTCGGTGGTGTCATGACCAAGTTGATCGAGAAAAATACAACCATTCCGACCAAGGCGGCACAGACTTTTTCAACCGCGGAAGATAACCAGACCGCGGTAACGGTGCACGTGCTTCAGGGTGAGCGCGAGGTGGCCACGGCGAATAAGTCTCTGGGCCGCTTCGACCTGTCGGACATTCCGCCGGCGCAACGTGGTGTACCACAGATCGAGGTAACCTTCGATATCGATGCCAACGGTATCCTCAATGTCTCAGCCAAAGACAAGGCAACCGGTAAGGAACAAAAGATCGTCATCAAGGCCTCCAGCGGCCTTTCCGATGATGAAGTCGATGCGATGATCAAGGATGCCGAGGCGCATGCTGACGAAGATCGCAAGCATCGAGAAACCGTCGAAACACGCAACCAGGCTGACGCGATGATCCACGCGGCAGAGAAAACGCTCAAGGACCTGGGTGACCAGGTCGAGGACGAAGACAAGAGTAAGATCGAATCTGCAATCGAAGATCTGAAAAAGGCCCTGGAAGGTTCGGATAAGGACGATATCGATGCCAAAACGCAGGCACTCGCCGAGGCATCCAGCAAGTTGGCTGAAAAGGCCTATTCTGCCGCTGGCGCCGCGGAAGGCGGTCCGGATCCAGTCGATGCGAATGCATCGGCACAGGCAGATGCGAGCGATGATGTTGTCGATGCCGAATTCGAAGAAGTAAAAGAAGACGACAAAAAGTAACGGTTTTTTCTGATCGTTATAAACCTGGCGTGATTTATCGCGCCAGGTTTTGTTATTTGTAGAAACGAGTCAATGTCACAACGCGATTATTACGAAGTTCTAGAAGTTTCAAAAAACGCCTCGGATGCCGAGATAAAAAAGGCTTTTCGTCGTCTCGCGATGAAATATCATCCCGATCGTAATCCCGATGATGAGACAGCCGAACAGAATTTCAAGGAAGCCAAGGAAGCTTTCGATGTACTGTCAAATCCCAACAAGCGCGCGGCCTATGACCAGTTCGGACACGCCGGTGTCGATCAATCAGTAGGCGGGGGCGGCTTCAGTGGAGGCGGCTTCGGTGACGCGTTCAGCGATATATTCGGCGATATTTTTGGCGGCGGAGGCCGTTCGCGGGTACGCAAGGGCGCCGACCTGCAATATAACCTCGAACTGAGCCTGGAGGATGCCGTCAGTGGCACGACGGTAAAAATCCGCGTGCCCACATTGAAACACTGCACGACCTGTTCAGGCAGTGGTGCAAAACCCGGCACCTCCCCGGAAACCTGCAACACCTGTGGTGGGCACGGCCAGGTACGAATGCAACAGGGATTTTTTTCGGTACAGCAAACCTGTCCCAACTGCCGGGGTAAGGGCACGACAATTAGTGATCCCTGCAATACCTGCCACGGTGCCGGGCGGGTTAAAGAACATAAATCACTCTCGGTAGAAGTACCTGCCGGGGTTGATAATGGTGACCGTATACGATTATCAGGTGAAGGCGAAGCGGGCGAAGCAGGGGCACCAACGGGCGACCTGTTTGTCCAGATACATGTCAAACCGCATCCGATTTTTGAACGTGATAACGCCGACCTTTACTGCGAGGTACCGATCAGTTTCGTGACGGCTGCACTGGGCGGTGAGCTCGAGGTTCCCAGTCTTGCAGGCAGATTGAACCTGAAAATACCGGCCGGTACGCAGACCCACAAGTTGTTTCGGATGCGCGGAAAGGGAGTTAAGCCGGTTCGAGGTGGTCCGGTTGGTGATTTAATCTGCCGCATTGTTGTCGAAACACCTGTAAAATTGAACGCCGAGCAAAAAGAACTGCTGCAACAATTTGCAGAATCCATGGGAAAAGCGGGGAAAAAGCACAATCCGAACGAAAATTCCTGGATCGATAATATGAAAAAGTTCTTCGAAGACATGAAATCTTGAGACTTTAAACCCGGGAGGCCACCAGTGACTCGAATCGCAATTGCGGGCGCGGCAGGACGCATGGGCAAAAACCTGGTCATCGCCTGTAGCGAGACCGAGGATATGACCTTAACCCAGGCGTTGGAGCGAGACCAAAGCCCCTCGCTCGGCATGGACTGTGGTTTACTGGCGGGTCTCGAACCCAACAAGGTGTTAATTGCTAGCGAGCTCGACGCCGGCCTGTTTGATATCCTGGTCGACTTTACGCATCCAACCGCTACCACGCATCATGTCGACTTCTGTTCCACCCATGGCAAGAAAATGGTGATCGGCACTACGGGTTGCGATGCAGCGCTCGAACAGAAGCTGCATCAAGCAGGACAGAAGATTGCCATCATATACGCACCGAACATGAGCGTCGGAGTAAACCTTTGCCTTAAACTGCTGCAAACCGCAGCCGCAGTCCTCGGCGACAGCGTCGATATTGAAATCATCGAGGCACATCATCGCCACAAGGTTGATGCACCCTCGGGAACCGCTTTAAAAATGGGCCAGGTGGTCGCCGAAACCCTGGGCCGCGACCTGGATGGTTGCGCCGTTTTTGGTCGCGAGGGGCAGGTAGGTGCCAGGGATCGTAAAACCATCGGATTTGAAACCATCCGTGCAGGCGATATTGTCGGCGAACACACGGTATTGTTTGCCGCCGAAGGTGAACGGGTCGAGATAACGCACAAGGCTTCCAGTCGCATGACTTTTGCCCATGGCGCGATGCGCGCCTGCCGCTGGATAGGGCAGCGACAATCGGGTCTTTACAGCATGCAGGATGTTCTCGATATAATCTGAATTCACATTAATTAGTTTATATAACTATATGAATTTAAAGCGGTTTACTATTTTCCCAGCCATACATATACGTAATGGTGAAGTGGTGCGCTTTACCCAGGGCGATACCGAGAATCCGGTCGTCTTCAATACCGACCCGGTTGCCTGTGCGCAACAGTGGATTGACCAGGGTGCCAGCTGGCTACAGGTCGTTAACCTTGATGCCGCCTTCGACGAAGAGGCCAGTCATAACTGGGAGTTAATCGAGCAAATCACTGCCCTCGACATCAATATCCAGTTTGGCGGCGGAATTCGCAATATCGACGATGTTCACTGGGCGATGAAGTCGGGGATCAAGCGCGTCATTATTGGCACTTCCGCCGTTGAAAATCCACAAATGATGGCCCAGTCAGTCGCGGCCTATGGCAGTGATGCAATCGTGCTTGGCATCGACGCCGATGCCAGCGGTGAAGTCCACATCCACGGCTGGCGTGCGCCCGGGAGCGTACAGGCAACAACGCTCGCGATTCAAATGCGTCAGCTCGGCGTAACCACCGCAATTCATACCAGCATTCATCGGGATGGTTCGATGACCGGCGTTGATCTGGAGGCATCGATCGACCTCGCGACGATGAGTGGTTTGCGAATTATTGTCGGCGGTGGAATTGGCTCAATGACGGACGTGCGCGAGTGCTTTAACAACGATGGCATTGATGGCGTAATTATTGGCAAGGCGCTTTATACCGGCAACGTTGACCTCAACAAAGCGCTACGCGTATGTAGCCGTAAAGATTCCTTCGAGGCCGGTCTGTCGCGATGGAAGGCTGATCAAAGCATGCCGTGGAATCGCTTTGGTTATGAACTGATCGAACATAACCTTAAAAAGCACATCCCGGTCGATTCAAGACCCTTGCGTATTCTTGACGCTGGCGGTGGCAACGGATTCGACAGCCTCGCGCTGGCACGCATGAATCATCAAATCGATATTGTCGATATCTCCCGGCAGATGCTCGACGATGCGCGCGCCAATGCTGCTTTGGCCGGCGTTACCGATCGATTGAATACCCATGCAATGGATATCCTTACCATTGGTAACAAGTTTCCCGAAAATGAGTTCGATATCGTCTTGTGTCATAACGTCATTCAGTTTATTGACGAGGTGCAACCTTTACTGGAGGTTCTGCGGCAGGTGCTGAAACCCGGCGGTTTCATGTCATTGATTACCACCAACCAGTACTCGTTACCCTACCAGGCGGCTTTTCTGGAACACGACCTTGACAAGGCCTACGAACTGCTGGACCAGGCCGATCAGTACAACTCGATATTTGATATCAATGTCCATGAATACCGTCCCGATGAAGTCATCGAGTGGCTCTCCAGCATGGGATTAGGTCTCGAAAAACACTACGGGATTCGTTGCCTTTACAACTACTGGGGTACCAATGAACTAAAGGAGGACTCCATCGTGTATGAAAAACTGAAACAGCTCGAATTGGAATTTACCGAGCGCAGCCCCTACAAGCTGACAGCCAGACAGTTTCAAATTATCGCTCGAAAATCCTGATCGATCGTCAGCTGCAATGATTGCTAGCGCATTGTCACCAGTTCCTCTGAACTGGTGGGGTGAATTGCGACGGTGTCGTCAAAGTCTCGCTTGCTGGCACCCATGCGGATTGCCACGGCAAACCCCTGCAGCATTTCATCGACCGCTGGCCCTATCATGTGACAACCGATGATCTTTTCTTCCTCGTCAAGGCACACCAGTTTCATCGCGGTAGGAACGTCGTGTCCACTGATCGAGTTATACATCGCCGTGAAACGGGTCTGGTAGACTTTGACCCGGTCTCCGTATTCCGCGCGTGCTGCTTCCTCGGTCACGCCTACCGTGCCAATCGGCGGATGACTGAAAACCACCGTGGGAATCAACTCGTAATCCAGATGGCGCTCGGCCTGGTTATCGTACAGGCGATCCGCCAGGCGTCTACCCGCGGCAACCGCAACAGGCGTCAACGGCGCTCGCCCGGTAACGTCACCCAGCGCGAAAATATGGGGCTGATTGGTGCACTGGTACATATCGGTCGAGATAAATCCCTTCTGGTTTATCTCGACACCGGCATTCTCGAGTTTTAACGTCTCAAGCTCAGGTACCCGGCCAATGGCATAGATGACCTGCTCCACATCTTCAAGCCCGACACCATGGTTGTCATCGACCCTCATCTGACCGGAGTCGGCACGTGTTATGCGGGTGATTTCGCAGTTGGTTCGAAGCTCGATACCGGATTTGGCAAGCTCTTCCAGCAAGGTTGTTTTTATCAGGCTATCAAACTCGCCCAGTACATGATGTTTGCGCAAATACAGGGTCACATGGCTTCCCAGCGAGTTCAGGACACCGGCCAGTTCTACCGCGATATATCCTGAGCCCGCTATCGCGACCCGGTTTGGTTGGTGATCGAGTTCGAAAAATCCATCCGAGGTAATCACATGTTCACCGCCGGGTATGTCCGCAACCCGGGGACGAGTGCCGGTGGCAATGGCGATATGTCGTGCCGAATAATGTCTGCCATTGACAGTGACCGTGTTGGCATCGATAAAACTGGCCTCGCCCTCGATTTCGTCGATGCCGAGTTCCTTCATGTACCCGTGATACCACTGATTGATTCCGCTGATATATCGCTCCCGCTTTTCAATCAGCCTGGCCCAGTCAAAGCCGTTTTTGGTCAGGTCGTAACCGTAGCCCGTGGCATCGTCGATCATGTGTGAAAGGTTCGCCGCGAACCACATGATTTTCTTTGGTACGCAACCCACGTTGACACAGGTACCGCCGATATCGCCTCTTTCAACGACGGCACAGCGTTGTCCGTAGCTGGCGGCACGTTCAACAATGGATAAGCCACCGCTTCCGGCGCCAAGTGTAATCAGGTCGTAATCGAACTCATGTGACATGTTATTCTCCAGGTTTAACGGCGCGCACTGTAACAGTTTTCCGGTAGATTTTTTAACCCCTTGCAGACATAATCCGACGAAACCTCGGGCGTTCGACTGAAATGTTCAAACTGATAAGATTCCTGATTACCCATGGAATTGCGCTGGCAATCGGCTTTGCGCTTGGTATCTACCTGCTGCCGATCCTGGTGGCACCGCAGGGACCAAGCGATGCCGAGGTGGCATCTTCATCCACGCAGGCGATGTTCAGCGCCCGCTTTCGAAAAGACCTGCCGGGCAGCGATTTTCTGCATTGGGGCGAAGGACAGGTTTCAATCTCGGCGAAGCAGGTCAGTTTCAAGGGTTCGCTGGCACCGGGACCCGCTTATCGGCTTTACCTGACCCGTGACCTGGTCCTGAACGAACAGGAGTTCATGCTGGTAAAGGACAGTTCTGTCAACATCGGGGAAATCAAGACTTTTAAAAATTTTATCCTGCCGATGCCGGAAAATGTCAATCCATCAGATTACGGCGCGGTTGTTGTCTGGTGCGAATCATTCGATGAATTTATTACGGCGGCAAAATACCAGTAACCCGTCATTTACAGGTTTAATTTACAACTAGTCTTGCGGGCCCCAGAGCATCCGGTCCAGGCTGTCATCGGAGTCAGGTTCAATTATTTTCAAACCATCGAAGTGTACGCCCTCCTGTTTCAATAATTGTGCCTGCTCCCGGTAACTGCTGGATCCGACTTCAAATGCCAGCGTGCGATTCGAACGCACCACCCGAAACCAGGGCAAGGGCTCCGGTGACCGACCGAGCGCAGCGCTTACCATCCGGGAATAACGAGGGAATCCTGCGGCCCTGGCTACTTCCCCGTAGCCCATAACGTGTCCGGGTGGAATCGCTGCAACGACCCGCCATATCTGGTGATCAAACTTTTCCCTGAAACGGCTCATGGCGCGAGTTTACTATCGGATGCTGTGGCTGAAAAGAAAGTGAGGTCTTAAGTAGAGGTTCGATTTATTATCTATCAGTTTGGCTATTTATTTTCACTAAACAGGCCCGGAGAAACGGTGACAGGATAAAAAATCAACAATAAGTGTTATATTGAGTCCAATAATTTACTTTAAGTAGTTTTCTTAAGTATATGTAATATAAAATAATTTAAAAAACTTCTATCTTCAATTTAGATACTCCAACGTATTACACCCATCGTCCGCAGAACCGGGATCAACTCGTTTCATCCTGCAACACGGGTTGCCTCTTACCGAGCTGTACCAGCCGGCGTACCTCTGAAACCGAGACGCTAATGGTTGGGAAATCGCAGCTTCGCATCGCGCTGAATTCATTGAGAATACTGTCATAACGCTGCAATGCGTCGGTATTCTGTTGCTCCCAGATAGCCATCGCCTTATTGACGTGACGCTTGTTTCCGACCATCTGTAAAATCAATTCGGTCAGATTATGCTGATTGGCGTGTAAGTCATTACGTAAATTGAGGATCGCGAGATGATTCCAGTGCGTGCGAACGATCGTTGTAGATATTGCATCCCTGATCCAGTGCAACTGCAGGCGTTCCGATAACGCATAAAACATTCGCGCCACGTTTTCGGTTTCGGTTTGCAGCTTGGTTTTGATTTCGATGATATCAAAAGCGGAAGCCAGCGTTGTTTTATCCACCAGCTCGTGTGCCAGTGCTTTAGGCAGCCTGTATTTGACAAAACGACGCTTGTTAGCCAGATAATTCTTGCGTGACTGGCCAACGATGACGCTCGAAATGACGTCTCGCAGAATAACCGTGTCGGCCTTGTAACTTTCGATTACTTCGTTGACGTCGAAATCCGAAGGCTGATTACGCAGTAACCAGCTTATCGAACGCTCCAGCAATCCACTGACATCCTGGAAACAATCATACCTGTCCTTTTCGTGGACGACATTGTCGAGCTTCTCCAGCTTTCTCCAGGTATCGTACAGGTCGAAAACTTCGACGCAGACCACGTAGGCCTTGGCGATATCTTCAATCGTAGCACCGGTCTCTTCGCGAATACGGGAACCAAAACCGATACCGATGTTGTTGGCAATCTGGTTACTCAGTATTGTCGCAATAATTTCCTTGCGCAGTGGATGTTTGCGAATTTCATCGGCGAATCGTTTCCGGATCAGGCGTGGGAAGTAGCCTAACAGGAGGGGATCATAACAGTCTTCCGTCAGCGAGGATGCTCCGAGCAGGGCGTTCTTATAGGTTAACTTGCTATAGGAGAGTAATATCGATAGCTCGGGACGCGTCAATCCCCGGTTCTTGGCAATACGATCGGTAATCTGCTTATCACTGGGAAGATGTTCCAGCCGACGGTTTAATATCTTCTCGGCCTCGAGGTGACGCATGAAGCGCGCGTGCTGATACATATTAAGCGCTGCATGCTGCTCGATGCTGTCGATGATCTGCGTCTGGCGATAGTTGTTAAACAGGCATTTCTGCGCAACTTCATCGGTCATTTCAACCAGCAACTGGTTGCGTTGTTCACTGCTCAAACGCCCGGATTTGACCAACTGTGACAACAGGATCTTGATATTGACTTCCTTGTCCGAACAATTGACGCCCGCCGAGTTGTCGATTGAATCGGTATAGATAAGGCCACCCGCCTGCGCATACTCGATGCGACCACGCTGGGTAACCCCGAGGTTACCACCCTCACCGATGGCCCTGGCTCGCACCTGTCTACCATTGATGCGAATCGCATCGTTACTCTTGTCGGAGACATCGCTATCGGATTCGGTGGCCGCCTTGATGTAAGTGCCAATCCCACCATTCCAGATCAGGTCTACATGGGCCTTGAGAATATATACGATCAGTTCGTTCGGGGTCAGGTGATCTTGCTTGCACCCGATGAGTTGCTTGATCTCGGCACTGAGATTGATGCGCTTTGCCGAGCGTAGAAAAATGCCGCCACCCTTACTGATCAGTTCCTTGTTGTAGTCATGCCAGCTTGAACGATGCATGCCGAATAGCCGTTCCCGTTCCTTATAACTCTTCCTGACATCGGGATTGGGATCAATAAATATGTGCATATGGTTAAACGCCGCTACCAGCTTGATACAGGGCGACAGCAGCATGCCGTTACCAAACACGTCTCCCGACATGTCACCGATACCGACAATGGTGAACGGTTCTCGCTGAATATCCCGGCCGAGGACACGAAAATGGCGCTTTACCGATTCCCAGGCACCGCGCGCGGTGATGCCCATCTTCTTGTGGTCGTAACCTTGTGAACCACCCGACGCAAACGCGTCATCCAGCCAGAAACCGTGTTGGTGGGAGATACTATTGGCAACATCTGAAAATGCCGCCGTGCCCTTATCGGCCGCAACCACCAGGTAGGGATCAGCGTCATCGTGAACCCGGGTGCGCTCGGGTTGCCTGATTTCATCATCGATCCGGTTATCTGTCAGTTCTAACAGGGCATTAATATACAGCGAGTAACAGGCCTGCACCTCACCATAAACTTCCCCAGCGGGTAAATGGGCGACCTGTTTGGTGATAAATCCACCCTTTGAGCCCGCCGGGACGATAACCGCATTTTTCACCATTTGTGCCTTCATCAAACCCAGCACCTCGGTGCGGTAGTCTTCGCGTCGGTCCGACCAGCGTATCCCGCCACGTGCAACACGCCCGCCACGTAAATGGATTCCCTCGAACCGCGGGGCATAAACATAGATCTCGACCAGCGGGCTCGGTTTTGGCAGCTGCTCGATTCGAAGCGAATCAAGTTTGAAGCTCAGGTGCCCGGAATCACCCGGGATTTTCTGAAAATAGTTAGTGCGTACCGTCGCATCAACCAGGTTGAGCATGCGCTTGTAGATAAGGTCGTGATCCAGGGATTCGATATCATTCAGCTTAGATTCGATTTCAGCGAATAACTCGAGATGCGAACCGCTGTCGATTTTATCCGGATCGAACTTGCGCATGAAGCTCCTGACCAGCAGCAAGGTGATATCGGGATAGCTATTCAACGTCTCGATAATGTATTCGCGGCTGTGCGGAAACCGGATTTGTTGCAGGTACGCGGTGTAGGCTCGTAATATCTGGATATTCCTGGCCTTGATACAGGCCGTGAACAATAAATGGTTAAAATCGTCGTTTTCGCTTTGCGATCGCCAGATACTGTCGAACAGTTCCATGAAGTAGCGTGGTATTTTTTCAGGATCGACGTCGCAGATATTATCGCCGCGTTCGAGCGTAAAATGATTAATCCAGTAGTTTCGATTACCGAGCTTTATACGATAGGGTCGACCAATCAGTACCAGCAGACCCATGGACTCGAATATCGGCATCGATTGCGACAGGGGAATAGTGTCTTTCAGCGTGTATAGCTTGATCGAGTAATTCCTGGGATCCCTGGAGATTTTCACCAGCCTGGCCTGTGCCCGGTTGCGAATATTTATCGTTGCCAGAACGGGCAGGTCGACCATCGCATCGTCTACCGAGAAATCACCCTGGTAGTTTTCTGAAAATGTTTGTTCACTGATTTTCAGCTTGCCCAGTCCGGCTTTCTCATCGACACGTTTGAATAGTCGTTTGTACCACCTGTTCATTACCGCAGCCCTTTTGATGTTATTGTTGGCATTGTAAACCTTTTATCGGAACCGGTTTGACTCTATATTAGAGTCCGGCGTCGAGAAATTTTATCTACTACCACGGAAAATATACATGCCTGCTGACCAGTCTGTCATCCCACCCATTTCAGCCGACAAGCTACGTTGCAAGATCCGTGAAAATTACCTCGGGAGCGAAGATGAAATAATTACTGACCTGGTTGCAGAGGCTGGCTTCGAAGCGGCAGAACGCAAGGCCATCAGCGAAATGGCTGCAGACTTGATAACGAAGGTCCGCGCGGACAGCAGTCCCAGCATGATGGAAAACTTTCTCGCTGAATATGGCTTGTCAACGCGGGAAGGGGTGGCCCTGATGTGTCTCGCCGAGGCACTGTTGCGAGTGCCCGACGCACAGACCATTGACGAGTTGATCGAGGATAAAATTTCTCCGGGCAACTGGGGTGAACACCTGGGTCATTCGGGGTCGCCGCTGGTCAATGCCTCTACCTGGGCGCTGATGCTTACCGGTAAAATTGTCGCCCCTGAAGATGAACAGGGTATACGCTTAACCTTGCATGGCCTGATAAAACGTCTTGGTGAACCCCTGGTACGCACGGCGGTAGCCCAGGCGATGAAAGAACTTGGCAGACATTTTGTGCTCGGTACCAACATCAACAAGGCGAGAAAACGAGCCAGGGAACTCGAGCAACAGGGATACACCTATTCATACGACATGCTCGGTGAAGCCGCCCGCACCGAGGCGGATGCACGCCACTACCACCTGGCCTACTCGGACGCGATCACGGCCCTGGCAAAAGATTGCAGACATCAAAGCACCCGTGACAACCCGGGCATATCGGTCAAGCTCTCGGCACTGCACCCGCGTTATGAAATAGGCCAGTATCTCCGGGTTATCAATGAACTGGTGCCAAGGGTTGAATCCCTGGCCATGCTCGCCTGTTCGGCCAACATGGGTTTCAATATCGACGCGGAAGAGGCAGATCGACTCGATATTTCGCTCGATGTCATCGAGGCCGTCCTAACCAATCCCGCGTTGCAGGACTGGCAGGGTTTCGGGGTTGTCGTGCAGGCATTTGGTAAACGCGCCGTGCCAATGCTGGACTGGCTCTATGCCCTGGCCAAACGCCTCGATCGCAAGATCATGGTCCGGCTGGTAAAAGGCGCCTACTGGGATACCGAAATCAAGCGCGCGCAGGTACTCGGACTTTCCGATTACCCGGTATTCACGCGCAAGGTAAATACCGATATTTCCTACCTTGCCTGCGCCAGGAAACTGTTGACCATGACCGATCGAATCTATCCGCAGTTTGCGACGCACAATGCACATTCGGTGGCCGCGGTGTTAAACCTTGCGGGGGGTCAGCACGATTACGAGTTTCAGAGACTGCACGGCATGGGCGAGTCATTGCACGAACACGTGCATCAAAAGCATGGTGCACACTGCCGTATCTACGCACCGGTGGGCGAACACCAGGATTTACTGGCCTACCTGGTTCGTCGACTGCTCGAGAACGGCGCCAACAGTTCGTTTGTCAACCAGATTGTCGATACCAGCATTTCCCCGGAATCCATAGCAAGCGATCCGATCGATCAGATATCGAAGCTAGAACAACTGTCGAATCCCGGGATCTGTTTGCCCGCGGCGCTTTACGGCAGCGCGCGCCTTAATTCCCGGGGCTGGGACATTACCGACCTGAATTGCCTGCACGAAATTAACCAGTCACGTGAAACCCTGAGTACAACAACCTGGCAGGCGGAACCGCTGACGAGTGCGCCAATAACACAAGAGAAAGTCGCACGGGAGGTTTTCAATCCTGCAGATCCCGAAGACCGGGTTGGAGAAGTCATCGATGCGAGCCTCGAAACAGTCGATCGGTCAATTCAGAGCGCGCTCGAAAGTTTTGACGAGTGGTCAGGTTCCACCAGGGAGGATCGCGCCCGGTGTCTGCAACGTGTCGCCGACCTGTACGAGCAAAACGCACCTGAACTCTTCGCCTTGCTGGCACGGGAGGCCGGTAAATCCTGGCTCGATGCCGTGGGTGAGGTGCGCGAGGCGGTCGATTTCGCGCGCTACTACGCGGCGCAACTCGAGTCGCTGGATAGCTCCCTGGTTGCGCGTGGCGTTATGGTTTGTATTTCACCGTGGAATTTCCCATTGGCGATCTTCAGTGGCCAGGTGTTTGCCGCGCTGGCTGCCGGAAACTGCGTTATTGCCAAGCCCGCCGAGCAGACCAGCCTGATTGCAGCGTTTGCAGGAAAACTGATACACCAGGCCGGAATTCCACCCGCGGCCTTTCAGCTGCTGCCGGGCACAGGTGCAATCGTCGGGGCAGCGCTTAGCGCCGATGCTCGCATCGCCGGTATCTGTTTTACGGGTTCGACGGCAACCGCGACGCACATTAATCGCAGCATGGCCCAGCATTTACCGGTGACGGCACCCCTGATCGCCGAGACCGGTGGTTTGAACGCGATGATTGTCGACTCGACCGCGTTGCCCGAGCAGGTGATCCGCGACGTCCTTGCGTCGGCCTTCCAGAGCGCTGGGCAGCGCTGCTCGGCATTGCGCATGCTTTACCTGCAGGAGGATATCGCGGATAAAGTCCTGGAAATGCTATTTGGCGCATTGGACGAGCTGGAGGTCGGGAATCCATGGTACCTGGCGACGGATATCGGGCCGGTAATTGACGAGGCTGCAAAGCAAAAAATTGAATCACATTGCCGCTCCATGGCGCAACAGGGAAGGGTACTCAAATCGATAGCGGTACCGGAAGAAGGCCTGTTCGTAGCCCCGACTGTGATCCAGCTGGATGGTATAGAGCAACTCGAGGAAGAAATCTTTGGGCCTGTGTTGCATGTCGCTCGCTTTGCGGCCAGCGATATAGATAAGGTAGTCAGCACCATAAATGAACAGGGTTATGGATTGACCTTTGGTATTCATACCCGGGTAGATTCGCGAGTCGAGCAAATCGTCAGGCGCATAAAAGCCGGTAATGTATATGTGAACCGTAACCAGATTGGAGCCGTGGTAGGCACCCAGCCGTTTGGTGGTGAAGGCCTCTCCGGAACCGGCCCTAAAGCCGGGGGTCCCTGGTATCTACAACGTTTCGTTGCCGAGACAAGTCTGCCAAACAGCAGCACCGATGAGGCGTCGGTCGACGCTGCAAGCTTGCAGAAACTGGTTTCGAAAATATCCAGCTTCAATGTCCCGGATTCGAATCCTGACCTCGGCCAATTACGACGGCTAGCCCGTGACGAGGGACTTCCGCAAGAGGTTAAATCGATTATCGAAATTTACACGATGCCAGGGCCAACAGGCGAGACCAATCAGTTATCGATGCATCCTCGCGGGGTCGTACTGTGCCTGGGACCAACACGCGGCGATGCGTTGCTGCAGGCAGTCGCGGCACTGGCACAGCAGAACGCAATCGTCATCGTGGCCGAACAGGCCACTCAACTGGCACAACGCCTGCAGCAGTTCGGAATGGCAGTGGGAATCGATGGATCGGTCGAAGCCGCGACGCTGAGAATGCTAGACGGTATCGATGCCGTAATGTCGCGGGCCCGGGCTGAGCAACTGCGCGCTTACCGAATCGCCCTGGCGGACAGAAACGGTAAGCTGATTCCGCTGATTTGTGGTGTTGATGAGCTTGACCGTCTCATCGTCGAGCGTCACCTGTGTATTGATACGACCGCTGCCGGCGGTAATGCCAGCCTGATCGCTGCAGGCAGCTAGCTGACAACCCGAAAGAATTCTTCCTGGTCGCATTCCGGGCAGCGCGGAATCTGGCCGGTCTGGGGTAGGGTAATGTTATTGTCACAGTTCCTGCAACACAACGTACCGGCGCTGCAGATTTCACCGCTTCGATAAATGCTTGCCTGGTGATCCTCATTTTCAAAAGCCCGGAAATCGAGCCAGGTTTTATCCGCCGCACGCGCAATCATTTCAATGAAACGATCTTCGACCACCGTTAAATCGAAGCTCAACCAATCCTTGAGTTCCTTGCCCTGCTGGTTCAGGGTTTTGTTGGCTTTCTGCATGTCGCGTTTCAGCGTGTCACCCAGGCTTTCTGCTTCCTCCTGGGTCAGGGCAAACAGTTCGCGCGCCAGTACCTGCGAATTGTGTACCATTTCCTCAACCGTCGGGGCGATGGCTTCTTCGGCTTCATGAATTGCTGCACTGACGTTTTCCACCATGTGGTCGAAAGCGGCAATCAGTTTTTCCCGGTCCTTATTTTCCATGGGTTCATTAATAGCGCATAATATCAGGCCGCACAAGTAAGCCTCCCGTTTCGATGACACAGATCAAATCCAGCGCAAATCAGGCGACGGTTCTCAAGTGGTGGTCCCGTCTCGAAGGACTGCCATTCGGCCGTCGTTTATTCAGCCTTGCACTCGGTTGGGTAGCGCCCTATAGCGGCACGATCAGTGCTTATGTCGAAGAGATACGGCCAGGCTACGCCCGGGTGAGCCTGAGGGACAAGCGCAGGGTTCGCAATCATCTGCATTCATTACACGCGATTGCTCTGGTCAATCTCGGTGAGATTGCAACCGGCCTGGCAGTACTGTCGACCATTTCTGCTAACATGCGTGGTATCGTGCTCGATATCCACGCGGAGTACATCAAAAAGTCACGCGGCAAGATAACCGCCATTGCCGAGTTTCAGTTACCCGAGTCGCTGGCAGACAATACCCCGTGCCAGGTCGAGGCAATACTGCGGGATCAAAGTGGAGAGACCGTCACACGGGTGCGAGCGACCTGGTTAATTGGAAACGAGACGACATGAGCCGAGATCTATCCTCAGCAGCAGCCGCATTTTGTCAGCAAGTCGGCATCCGTTACCCGGTAATTGGTGGCGCCATGTATCCCTGTAGCAATCCTGAATTGACAGCCGCTGTCTCGGAAGCCGGCGGTATCGGTATTTTACAGCCGATATCTTTGACATACGTTCACGGCCATGAATACCGCGAGGGCATCCGATTGATGCAGGAGCTAACGGATAAACCCATCGGCATGAATGCGCTAATCGAGAAATCATCAAAGAAATATCATCAGCGCATGTCGGAATGGATAGATATCGCACTCGAAGAGGGCATACGATTTTTTGTGACTTCCCTTGGAAAGCCGGGCTGGGTGGCCGAACGGGTGCATGCCGCGGGAGGTCTTGTTTATCACGATGTTACCGAGTTGAAATGGGCGAAAATCGGCCTCGATAATGGCGTCGACGGATTGATTTGCGTGAACAATCGTGCCGGCGGTCACGCGGGCCCGCAATCGATGCAGCAGATCTACGAGGAACTGCATGGGCTCGGCATTCCACTGGTATGTGCAGGTGGCATTGGCGAGTCGCGGGATTTCTGGGAGGCGCTGGATACGGGTTATTCTGCCTGTCAGCTCGGCACACGCTTTATCGCGAGTACTGAATGTCGTGCCAGCGATGCCTATAAGCAGGCGGTGCTCTCTGCCGTGGAGTCAGACATTGTATTATCGGAACGGGTAACCGGAATCCCGGTGTCGGTCATCAACACCGATTTTATCAAACGCAGTGGAACCGGCCTCGGCTGGTTTTCCCGCTGGATGCTGTCAGGTAACAAAACCAAGCACTGGATGCGTATGTTCTATGGTTTAAAGTCGATCTGGCAGTTGAAACACTCTTCGCTGGATGAAAAAGGTGAGAAAGACTACTGGCAGGCGGGTAAAAGCGTGGCCGGAATCGACACCATTGAAACCTGTGAAACCATCATGCGACAGTTAATCGGAGATGAGGCATAACGTCATGCAGGAAACCCTGATCTACGTACATGACCCGATGTGCAGCTGGTGCTGGGGCTTCGAACCCACGCGCCGGGTAATATTTGACGCCGTCGCCGGACACATGCACATTCGTCGCATCGTCGGTGGCCTGGCACCCGATTCGGACGAACCGATGCCTGCGGCAATGGCCACGATGCTGCAGCAAACCTGGCACCGAATCGAGCAAACCATCCCCGGCACTCGCTTTAACCACGGATTCTGGAGCGAGTGTTCACCAAGGCGCTCGACCTATCCCGCCAATCGTGCAGTTATCGCGGCCCGCGAACAGGGCGACGAGTATGACGAGGCGATGACCGGACGAATTCAACAGGCCTATTACCTGCAGGCTAAAAATCCATCGGATAACAGCACTCTGATTGAACTGGCGGCAGATATCGGTCTCGACGTTGAGCGATTTGCGCAAAGCCTGGTATCCGAGTCAACCCAGCAGGCATTGCTGGTTGAAATTCAGAGCGCACGGTCAATGGGGATAAACAACTTTCCGAGCCTCGCGCTAGTAAAAGCCGGAGTACTTCAACACATTGGACTGAACTACCGTGATCCGGAGGCGATGTTAAGCCAGATCGATGCTGCTTAGCGAATGGCGACCTTGATTTCTTCGACCTCGATGACACCGCCACTGATATCGATTTCATCGATATCAGTGCTCATACCCAGGCGCTCGAACGCGGAAACCTGGCTCAGGTCTGTACCCTTCAGGGGATGAGTATCGTCCCCGAGGGTCTGCAGCAGCGCGACCTGTACGACATCGACATAGTCTGCCTTGCCTTTGTCTCCATTACGCTGAAGAATCAGGTGCTCGGCGGGTACTTTAATCAGCGCATTGCTGAAATTCCACCGCTTTAAGATCTGGCTACCGACCATGGGATACAGGTCAAACAACAATTGTTCGAGCGCCTCTGCATTGTTCAGTAAAGCAGGATCGCTTTCAGCCTTTACCAGGATCGGGGAGAGGCCGATCGAGTGGGTTAATCCCGCCAGCAGGGCGCTATCCGCTTCCAGTGATGACGAACTCTTGGCGATCATTGCGCTCAGGGCCGCAACATCGGTGCTCAGCTTCCAGGCTTTACGCAGGTGAAAATCAACCACCGGGTGGGTGGCCTGGAACAGTTGTTTCATGACCAGGCTGGTTGTAAGTGTACGTACCGTATCCAGGCCCATGCGCATGGTAGCAGCCTGGACGGTCTCGGCTGGACTGATGCCTCGATAAAGCGCCGAGTTGCCGACCTGGACAATACGCGCCGAAAGCGCTGCATCTGTTTCGATGATCTTGGCAACATCGTTTATCGAAGCCTTGTCGTCTTCGGCTGTTTCGCGAACCTTGAGCGCGACTTCGGGTAAAGTAGGTAGAGGTAAACGATCGTTTTCCAGATCGTCAATAATGGATTCCGCGGTGATGCTCATCGTTTCTCGGAGGCTTGAATCAGGTACTCTCGAGTATAGAAGTCAATTTTGATTTCACAGCCGGATAAATGCTAAATCTCGAGCACGTAAGGCAAATCGACGTTATCGATTCTGGATCCAGGCTGTTTCAACAGCTGCAGGCTGCCGGACTCCGCTTTTGAAATTTGTGCGATGTAAAGACAATGACAATTTCCATCCAGGTCGAACTCGGCATCGACGACCTTGCCGCTGCCGTCAGCAACGGTCTTGCCCGGCGTGACCAGGTCATCACCTGGAGCCGGCAGCGTATCAGTCTCGATGCGAGCCAGGAACATGCGCCGTTTGAGTTTTCCGAGATACTGCATGCGCGCGACAATTTCCTGGCCGGGATAGCAGCCTTTATCGAAACTGACACCGCCCAGAGCACCGAGATTCGTCATTTGTAGCACAAATTCCCCGGCCGTTGCAGGGTAAATCACTGGAATCCCCGCCTTGATCTCGGACAGATGCCAGGACGAGTATCCGGCAACCTGTAAACTCCCGGCCAGGCTTTCCCAGAAATCAATTGCCTCATCGGCAGACAGGAACATCAGCAGGAATCGACGCTGGGACCCGAGCGGCTCAAGCTGCAATGTAATCATACTCTCGGTTTGCATTACGGTACCCGGCCCGCCCGGTGTCGATGTTTTCCCGACATTTTCCGGGTTTCCTGTTTGCACCGCAAAACGGGCAAAATAATTGCTGGCATCGGCCAGCGTCACCTGTGACTGTACGATGTATTTGTAGAGATGCTCGAGTAACGGTACCACTATTGACGCGGTCGTCAGCAGCAGGTAACCGTTGCTGACCCGAATTACTCGAAATACTCCCAGCATCCTGCCCTTGGGTGTCGAATAGGAACTCAACTGGTAACGGGATTCATCAATCAGGTTGATATCGTTGCTGAGCTGGTTTTGCAGGAAGTCAGTCGCATCCGCACCACTGACCATGATCAATCCGATTTCGTCAACGGCGCAGATGAAATCGTTAGCGGCTTGCGCGCTACTCTGCTTACTTTCGAATTCTTGCCACTGCTTCATTGCGATTTGCCCTGCTGTTGTTGAATCGCCCAGTCAAGGTGGTGCTGTAAGAAACCACTGTGTTGAGCATAATCCTGCTTTAGTATCGATTCTATATGTGGGTCCCGGGCGGCGTTTCCAAGCGCAATCACTATATTACGCAACCAGCATTGGTAGCCGATACGTCGAATTGCCGAACCTTCCATTTTATGCATGAAGTCGGCCTCTGACCAACGATAACAATCCATCAGGGAAATATGGTCGAGCCCGTGGCGTGGCTGAAAATCGATTTCGCCGGTATATTTTGCAAAGCGATTCCAGGGACACACCAGCTGGCAATCATCGCAACCATATATTCGATTACCAATCGCCTGGCGAAATTCCACCGGGATTTCAGAACGATGCTCGATGGTCAGATAGGAAATACAGCGTCTTGCATCTACCCAGTAGGGCTCAACTATCGCCGCGGTCGGACAGACGTCAATGCAACTGGTGCAGCGGCCGCAATGATTGTCGATCGGATCATCGATTTCGAGCACCATATCAGTATAGATTTCACCCAGAAAAAACCAGGAACCATGCTCGCGATGCAGGATATTGCTGTGTTTTCCCTGCCAACCGATCCCAGCCTTGGTCGCGAGTGCTTTCTCGAGAACCGGGGCGCTGTCGGTAAACACGCGATACCCCATACTGCCATGGGCCTGTTTTATTCGGTCGGCAAATTTCTGCAGGCGCTTGCGCATCAGCTTGTGGTAATCACGACCGAGTGCATATCGGGAAACGTATGCCAGGTAAGGGTGATCAAGCAGGTCGAGCGGGTTTCGCGCCTCATCGACCAGGTAGTCGAGACGGACACAGATCACCGACAATGTATCCGCGACCAATTCGGATGGGTGCAGGCGCTTGTGTACGTTACGTGCCATATAGCCCATCTCACCGTGATAGTTACGCGCAATCCATTCTGCATAGTGTCGATGATGCGGATCGAGATGGGCATCGGTAATACCGACCTGCTGGAATCCCAGTTCAAGCCCGATCTTTTTGATAGATTCTGATTTGGTCAAAGAAATAATAAAAATGGCCTGGACGCTTTATTCGTGCCGTTGCGGGTGCATCTTTCCAGATGGCTGGTACAATATCGTATTTTAATTCAAACCTGAAATGTCTATCTACCTCGCAATCGCTGCGGGCGGTTCGCTCGGTGCCGTCTCTCGTTACTGGATGTCGGCATCGACCTACCAATGGCTCGGACAGGGATTCCCGTATGGGACGCTGATGGTTAACCTGCTGGGATCGCTGGTAATGGGGTTTTTATCGGTACTGCTGGTGCATCGTTTTCACGTCAGCGAAGAAATCAGAATCGGTCTGCTGGCCGGATTCCTCGGTTCGTTCACGACTTTTTCGACCTTCGCCATGGACACGCTGCAGCTCGCGGGAAACGAGGCGATGTTTAAAGCCATCATCTATGTTCTATTTAGCGTGATACTGTGTATTCTCGGCGCCTGGGCGGGCCTTTTCGTTGCAAAACAAATAATCTAGAAATGCTTGATTCAAAATTACTACGTACCGATCTCGACCGCGTCGTCGAAAAACTGAAAGTAAAGAATTTTACTTTTGACGTGGCTGCCTTCAGCGAACTCGAGGAACGCCGCAAATCCCTGCAGGTGTCCACTCAAAATCTGCAGAGTGAACGCAACAGCCGCTCCAAAGCGATCGGCGAAGCAAAATCGAAAGGTGATGACATCCAGCCCCTGCTCGATGAAGTGGCAGAACTGGGCGACCAGTTAAAGGCAGCTGAAACAGAATTAAGCACGCTGCAGAATGAGCTCGATAGCCTGTTACTGGGTATTCCAAATCTACCCCACGATTCCGTACCAGCGGGAGATAGCGAGGCCGATAATACCGAAATACTGCAGTGGGGTGAGCAACCGCAATTTGATTTTGAACCCAAAGACCATATTGAACTGGGTCAAGCCATGGGTGGTATGGACTTCGAACGGGCGGCCAAACTTGCGGGCTCGAGATTCGTGACCATGACAGGGCCTCTGGTCACGCTGCACCGCGCCCTGATACAGTTTATGATAAACCAGCATGTACTCGAACACGGTTACGTCGAAGCGTACGCGCCCTACCTGGTTAACGAGCAAACACTGATCGGCACCGGCCAGCTACCCAAGTTCAAGGAAGACCTGTTCCATATTGATGCTGAAAATCACAACCTCTACCTGATACCAACGGCCGAGGTGCCGGTGACGAATTTTGTCGCCGACAGTATCGTGGAGCCAAAAGAGCTACCGCTAAAATTTGTTGCCCATACACCGTGTTTCCGCTCCGAGGCAGGCTCTTATGGTAAAGATACGCGCGGTATGATCCGCCAGCACCAGTTCGAGAAAGTAGAATTGGTGCAGATTGTAGAACCCGAAAAATCGATGGATGCCCTCGAAGAGTTAACCGGGCATGCCGAAACGATCCTGAAATTACTGGGGCTTGCCTATCGCAAGGTTATCCTCTGTGGTGGCGACCTGGGTTTTGCGTCGACCAAGACTTACGATCTGGAAGTCTGGCTACCCGGTCAGGATGCTTATCGCGAAATTTCTTCGTGCAGCAATATGACTGATTTCCAGGCACGCCGAATGAAAGCACGCTGGCGCAATCCGGAAACTGGCAAACCCGAACTGGTCCATACCCTGAATGGATCCGGACTCGCAGTGGGCCGGACCCTGATTGCCATCATGGAAAACTACCAGCAAGCCGACGGCAGTGTCAGGATTCCAGAGATACTGCTGCCTTATATGCACGGCATAACTGAAATTCGAGGTTAAAAAGCTATACTCTTCGCATTACTTTACGGATTTGGAAATCCAGATGAAGCTATTCACGAAGATTATGATTGCAGTATTATTCATCGCGCTGCTGTTGCCCTTTACGATTCTAAAGGACGATAACGGAGATACCATGGTGAGTTTTTCGGATTTAAGTTTTCCGGATCTGTCGATGCCGAACTTCTCGATGCCTGATTTGCCTAAATTCTCAGGCAATTCAATCCAGGCTGGTTCAGATGAAGATCTTGACGGCAAGGATGTATTTTATAAATGGTACGATGCCGATGGAAATGTCCAGTTTACAACTGAGCCACCCCCTGATGGCGTCGAGTTTACACTCAAGGGTTTCGATCCCAATGCAAACGTGATTCAGTCGGTAAAACTTCCACCCGAAGAAAACGAGACGGAAGAAACAGGCTCAACCGCTAAAAAAACTGATAATCCAGGAGACATCGGCAATCCGTATTCTCCGGATACCATCAAGAAGCTATTCGAGGACACCAAGAATATCGAGAAACTGCTCCAGCAAAGGTTGCAAGATCAGGAATCAACGATTAACTAATAAGAGACATCTATACATGAAAATTACAGCATTTCTTTTACTGACGCTGGTCAGCGTCGGCCTGAACGCAGCCGGAAAAACGGCATTCATCAACTCCAAGGTACTGCTTGAACAGTCGCCGCAAGCGATAGAGGCCAATGCCGAATTGCAGAGCCAGTTTGGCGACCGCGAGCAGAGCCTGCGAAAACTTGCACAGGAAATCCAGCAAATGGAAAAAACCTATAAAACCGATAGTGCGGTAATGAGTGACGAACAGAAAAAAAAGGCCGAGGACAACATAATCCAGAACAAGCGGCGTTTTCAATTTGAACAACAGTCGCTGAAAGAAGACTTGCAGGCAAAGCAAAGAGAATTATTACAGAAGGTGCAGGTTTCGATAAAAACGGTTATCCAGGATTATGGCAACAAGAATGGGTACGACTTCATATTTACTGACGCAAGCATTGCCTACGCCAGCGATGCAGTCAATATCACCGACGAAATCCTCAAGGAACTCAAGAAATAGTTAACGCCTCACCCCGGCCACGGCCAGCAAGGGTGAGTTGTCGTTTTACGAATCCTGCCCGACAGCCGTTGAACTGGATGGAGCGGCATTGTGTGCCGAGGAATCCACGCCAGACTTTGACTCCGAGGTTTCAACCCCTGAGGTCGGCTTGCTTTCCGCTTTCTGTTCGGATGCTGCAGAGTCTGCTTTTTCCCCATTTCGGGCAGTATGGGATTTCGTTGTGCCGGTAGCCGCTTTTTTTGTGGTTGCAGGCTTAGCGTCCGTTGTCTTTTCGGATTGCCCGGGCAGACTCGAATCGGTTGCCTCAGCCTTTTTAGGTTTGCGACTGCTTTTGGCAGGTGCTTTTCGAGCCTTGGTCTTGCCCGCTTCGACCTTTCCAGTTTCCTCGGATTTAGCAGTCTGATTTTGATTTCCATCCACGTCAGGCTTTTGTCGCGGGTGACGATTGCCATCTTGTTCCGAGCGGGTTTGTGACTGATGCTTGCCGTCCGCGACAGGAGTTTTTTCAGATGACGCCTGCTGATCCTTTTGACGAGCCCGATTGCCTCGATTTCCACCGCGATTTCCACTGCGTGAGCGACCCGTGCGTGGCTGGTTAGTGCGTTTGGCTTCTGCGGCTGCGGATTTTTCGGTTTCACTTTGATCCTTGGCTTTCTCGCCTGCACCCTTGTTTGTTGCCGATGCATTACTACGCTGCCGATTTTGTCCACCGCGGTACTTACCCCGGCGACCCCGATTTCCGCTCTGAGCCGGACGGGTAGCAGTTTTTGCCGGCGTTTCTTCGACAGGCTCCGCGGGTTTATCACCACTACCAGTCAGCAGATTGACAATCTTGCCAAGAAAGCCGCTCTCGCCAGAGGAAGTTTTAACAGGGGGAGGCGCTGCGGGTCTTGGCGTAGGGGGCGTTATACTTTGTACGGCTGCAGCTTCCGGGGTGGAGATATTACTGCTCGCCATCTCGACGAGGTCGACCGGTTGTTCGGGCGTGGTCATCTCGTAAGACTTTTTATAGTTTGATTCGTGACGATGCGTGTCGTTATCCTTGACGCGTTCGATTTCGTAATGCGGCGTCTCAAGTCTTGGATCCGGAATAACCACGATATGCACTTCGCGTCGCTGCTCGAGACTATCAATCTTTTCACGCTTCTCATTGAGCAGATAGGTCGCACATTCGACCGGCATCTTGGCAAGAATCTTACCGGTGTTATCCTTGAGGGACTCCTCTTCCAGCAGGCGTAATACAGCCAGCGAAAGCGATTCGACATCACGTATCGTGCCCTGACCACTGCACCGGGGGCAGACGATCTGGCTCGACTCCTCCAGTGAGGGTCTCAGTCTTTGACGTGACATTTCAAGCAATCCAAAGCGCGAAATGCGCCCAATCTGTACACGTGCACGATCATCGTAGACCGCGTTGCGTAACCGGCTTTCTACCTCGCGCTGATTACGATTCTGCATCATATCGATGAAATCAATCACGATAAGGCCTCCCAGATCACGAATTCTCAGTTGGCGTGCGATTTCATCGGCCGCCTCGAGATTGGTCTGCTTCGCGGTTTCTTCAATATCGCCGCCCCGGGTGGCACGGGCAGAGTTAACGTCAATCGAAATTAAAGCCTCGGTATGATCGACTACGATAGCGCCGCCAGATGGTAATCTGACTTCCCTGGCAAAAGCGGATTCGATCTGGTTCTCGATTTGGAAACGGTTGAACAGCGGCAACTTGTCTTCGAACAGTTTGAGCTTGTTAATCGAACCTGGCATTACCATTGACATGAAATCGTGGGCCTGTTGATAGGCCTGCCTGGAGTCGATGAGTATTTCTCCGATATCGTTTCGGTAGTGATCGCGTAAAGCCCGAATGACGATATCTGACTCCTGGTAAATCAGAAACGGCGCAGATTTTTCTCCAGCTGCCTTTTCGATTGCAGTCCAGACCTGGGTCAGATAATCAAGATCCCACTGCATTTCCTCGGTGGAGCGACCAACGCCGGCAGTCCGTACGATGACGCCCATGCCCTCCGGCATTGTCAATTCTGAAAGCGTTTTTTTAAGCTCGTCACGGTCTTCGCCCTCGATTCGCCGGGATACTCCGCCGGCGCGTGGGTTTTGCGGCATTGCAACCAGGAACCTGCCGGCCAGACTGATAAAACTAGTTAACGCGGCGCCCTTGTTGCCGCGCTCTTCTTTTTCGACCTGGACGATGATCTCCTGGTCTACTTTGAGCGCGTCTTTAAGAATGGGTTTGCCGTTATTGTCCCGCGGTGCATCGCCATAGTATTGCTTGGCGATTTCCTTGAATGGAAGAAACCCGTGACGTTCGGCGCCGTAATTAACGAAAGCAGCCTCGAGGCTGGGTTCGACCCGGGCTATTTTACCCTTGTATATATTTGACTTCTTCTGGTCTCGAGAGGGTACTTCGATATCGAGGTCGTAAAGTTGTTGGCCATTGACCATCGCCACCCTGAGCTCTTCGGCCTGGGTGGCATTTATTAAGATTCTTTTCATTGATATTGTTGCCTTGCTTGAATAGCCAGCTGCTGCGATTTGTTTGTTCTGACAGCTGTGTTTCCTTTTTTATCTGTGCGGGCAATAGGCCCATGCACACCGGTCCCTGTAAACCGATTGTGATGAGGAAATTATTGATCAGAACAAAACTGTGTATGAGGCAGTGCATTGGCCTTTGTGTGACTGAGAGCCCTGAACCCAGACACTTATACGGCGCCGGCTCCGGACTAATTCATTTGGGAAACAGGCCCTGGGGCCTTTGCTTCCCTTGAAAAAACTGATTTGGTAGTGTTTTGCCTGGAATTTAGGCAGTACAATGCTACGGCAGGGAATATAACACAGTTTCTGCCAACTGCCATCCATTGAGTTCAGATAAACCACAAAAAAGTCCCGTCAGCCTGATCGAGATCTCTGCCGCTCAACTTGGACAAAGGCTCGACAACTTCCTGTTCAAACAGCTCAACAACGTTCCCCGTACCCGCATTTATCGAATCATCAGGAAAGGTGAGGTACGGGTTAACAAGAAGCGTTGCAAACCGGAATACAAACTGAAGATTGGCGATCAGGTCAGAATTCCACCGTTACTTCTGGCAACCGGTTCACGCGACAAGCTACAGCCGTCGAAGCGATTGGTCGAAAATCTGGAACGCAACATACTTTTTGAGAATGGGCATATTATCATTATCGATAAACCCGCCGGGTTCGCTGTCCACGCCGGTTCAGGGGTGGACTACGGCGTCATCGACGCGATGCGCCTGCTGCGACCCGACGACGCCATCGAGCTGGTGCACAGGCTCGATCGTGATACCAGTGGTTGCCTGCTACTGAGTAAACATCGACAGGCGCTGCTAGACGTTCAAGCGGCGCTGCGCGACGGAACACTCAACAAGAAATATTGCGCTATAGTCAAGGGTCGATGGCCCCAGGAAATTCGCGAGATTAAACTCGCGCTGAAGAAAATAGTCCTTCCCAACGGGGAGCGGCGGATGCAGGTTGACAGCAATGGGAAAAAGGCCTTGAGTCGAATCAAGCTATTACAGACCGGTAACAGTTTCAGTTTAATCCAGGTGGAACTTGTAACCGGCCGTACGCATCAAATCCGGGTGCATTGCCAGTCCCAGGGACACGAAATCGCGGGTGATGATAAATATGGTGATATTGAATTTAACCGCGCCATGCGCCGGCGTAAAATTAATCGTCTGATGCTGCATGCAGCAAGCCTCGAACTGCCCCACAGCAAATTTACACCCGAACTGGTGGTCAACGCTCCATTACCCACAGAATTCGAGCAGCTCATCGGCGCTGCAGACAATGGCTTAACCACGCACAACTATTGAAACAGGAAGCACGATGACAGAAAACGAAACGCACAGCGATAATTCCGGTCCAGGTAATGACAAGCAGGCCCAGAAAATTATTGACCGCCTGGTATTTGCGGCGATAAAAGAGCAAACCCGGGCACGTCGCTGGCGAGTCGGTTTCATGCTGTTTTTCATCGTCTATCTAAGCGTCGTAACAATCATGTTCTTTGCCGATACCAGCGACAGGTCGTTGGCGGTTGATGGGAAAAAGCATACCGCGCTGGTCAAGCTTTCCGGGGTCATCGCCAGTGGGGAAGCGGCCGGTTCCGAAAACATGATTGCCGGGCTCAAAGCGGCTTTTAAACACGATGATACCGCCGGAATCGTCCTGGAAATCAATTCGCCGGGCGGTTCTCCGGTTCAGGCCGCTTATATTTTCGATGAAATCATGCGCCTGAAACAGAAACACGAATCGATACCCGTGTACGCGGTAGTCGCTGATATTGCTGCTTCGGGTGGATATTTCGTCGCCGCGGCAGCCGATAAAATTTATGCCAATCAATCGAGCCTGGTGGGATCGATCGGTGTGCGCATGGATGCATTTGGATTTGTCGAACTGATGAAAAAAATCGGTGTCGAGAGAAGGCTTTTGACTGCGGGAGAAAACAAGGGTCTGTTCGATCCATTCCTGCCAGAGCAAAGTGAACAGAAGGCCCATTTGCAATCGATGCTCGATGAGGTACATGGCCACTTTATCGCGGCAGTCAAGCGCGGCAGGGGAGACCGCCTCGTTGTCAATGAGGATATCTTCAGCGGCTTGATATGGAGCGGTGAAAAGGCGCTCGGCCTGGGTCTTGTGGATGCCTACGGCACCACGCAGAGTATTGCGCGGGAACTTGAAGCGGAACAGATTGTTGATTTCACGCCCAAGGCCAACCTGCTGGAACGAATTGCAGCCCGCATCGGCAGCAGTGCAGGACGCAAAATCAGCGAGTACTTACTGGGCAATATGGCCATTAACTAGCGGGTCAGGATTTCGTTAACCGCGCTAGACGACCGCTACTCCGGCGCGTTCCAGTATCTCTGTCAATGCAATCAGGGGCAATCCAATCAGCGCCGTCGGATCATCACCATGCATTTTTTTGAACAGGCAGACACCATAGCCTTCTGCCTTGAAACTGCCGGCGCACTGGTAGGGTTGCTCGACGTGGAGATAATGCTCCAGCTGCCGATCACTTAAGCTACGGAATTCAACTTCGAACAGGACATCCTCTATCGCATTGAATCCAGATGACAGCTGCAGTACGCAGACGCCGGTATGAAAAATCACGCTTTTTCCCTGTGCCTCCTGCAACTGTAGCAGGGCGTTTTCGTGCGATCCCGGTTTACCCAGTATTTTTGTACCCAGCAGCGCACACTGATCAGAACCAATGACAATCGCATCCGGATGATCTGCCGCTACCTGCCTTGCCTTCGATTCTGCCAGTCGACAAACGTAATTGCGGGCATCCTCAGCTGGCTTGAGAGTCTCGTCGATATCGGGAGAAAGGCAGACGAAATCGAGCTGTAATCGATCTAGCAGCTGCTTGCGAAAAGGGGAGCCGCTGGCCAGTATTATCTGAGTTTGCACTGGGTATAGTTCCTGTAAAAATCCGGACAGACCGGGGCCTGCGTCTGGAAGAGTCTGGTAACGGTGGCGCAGTATATTACAAGCACGAATTGAATACATTATCCGCCTGTATTTTCACCGCGAATTGAATAGACAATGTTATCCACAAACATGTAGAATCGCCGCCTTATGCGGGACAAGTTGCGTAGGCGCTATCAGGTTCAAAAGGAAGTGACCCGAAACGGCTGTTTCCAGGGAGAAATATCGCTATCAGAAACCGGGCGTCTGGTCGAACTGCTCCATGGCGGAGAATCTGACCAGGCGGACCGCGAGATAGCCATTCGATTCGAGTTCTTACGCAACGAGTACGGTATTCCAATGATTACGGGCGGGCTGGAAACCAGTCTTGAGCTGGAATGCCAGCGATGTCTCAAGGCAATGGAATGGCCGTTGAAACTCGATTTCAAACTCTTGATTCACGCCAGCGATGATATTGTCAGCCAAAGCGACGAAGATACGGTATATAGTCATGATGGATATATCGACATTATCGAGATAATTGAAGATGAGCTGATACTGGCAATACCCCTGGTAGCTGCGCATGAGAACAGGTCTTGCAATAAAAACTGGCAGCCTGCTGGAAAGAAATCCGGGACTCCCGCAAGAGAAAATCCGTTTGCAGTTTTGCAGCAACTGAAAACGACCGATTAAGAAAACTGGAGATATACTGATGGCTGTTCAGAAAAGTCGCAAAACCCCGTCCAGACGGGGTATGAGACGCTCCCACGATGCACTGGGAAGCGCAACCCTGGCGGTTGAACCCACAACCGGCGAGATCCACCGTCGACACCATATCAGTGCCGATGGTTACTACAAGGGCCGCCAGGTAATCGCGGATAAAATCGTCGAAGACGATGACGAGTAGAAACGGCGAGTTCAATCACTGAGTACGGGCGGCGACAACCGCCCGTATTTGTTTCCAACAGGGCTAAATGGAACCAAAAATTATCGCGCTTGACGCCATGGGCGGCGACCACGGCCCCAGCGTAACCGTGGCTGCGGCGCGATTGGCACTGAATGAGATTCCCGACCTTGAACTGGTTCTCGTCGGCAATCAGGAGTCACTCGCGCTGGAACTCGAGACGCACGGTCTAAGTAACGATAATCGGGTCGAGATCTACCACGCCTCCCAGGTTGTCGACATGGATGAACTGCCCGCCATCGCGCTTAAAAAGAAGAAAGATTCTTCGATGCGGGTAGCAATCGACCTGGTCAAGGAGGGCAGGGTGCAAGCCTGTGTCAGTGCGGGTAATACCGGTGCCCTGATGGCTACCAGCAAGTTTGTCTTAAAAACCATACGGGGAATAAGTCGACCTGCAATCTGCACCACCTTGCCGGGCATCAATGGACACACCCATATGCTGGACCTCGGTGCTAACCTGGAATGCAGCCCCGAAAATCTTGCCGAATTCGCGTTGATGGGGTCGGTACTGGCGCAATCGGTTGAGGGAATCAAGGATCCTTCGGTCGGGCTATTGAACATCGGTTCAGAATCAGTCAAAGGCAGCGAGTCAGTGAAGAGGGCCAGCCAGCTAATCTCCGAAAGCAGGCTAAACTATTATGGATTTGTTGAAGGTGATGACATTTACAAGGGTACCGTTAACGTAATTGTAACCGATGGATTTGTCGGTAACGTCTCGCTTAAGACCGCGGAGGGTCTGGCGGCTTTTATCAATTACGTGCTGGCCGATGAGTTTAAGCGCAACTGGCTAACAAAACTGGCTGGCGTTTGCGCGTTACCCGTATTGTCTTCCGTTCGACGCAAACTTGACCCGCGCCGTTATAATGGCGCCAGCCTGCTAGGGCTGAATGGTATTGTTATCAAAAGCCATGGCAGCGCCGACACGAGTTCGTTCATGAATGCCATCAAGATCGCCAGTCTCGAGATCGAGAATAAGGTTCCGCAACGAATCTCCAGTGCGATCGAGAGCTACCTGGAACAGGTCGGGGAAGCCGTCTCGTGATCTATTCCCGTATTACCGGCACCGGCAGTTACCTGCCAGAAAACGTTATGACGAACCATGACCTGGAAAAAATCGTGGAAACGTCCGACCAGTGGATTCGTGAGCGAACCGGTATCGAACAGCGCCATATTGCGGCGGAAAATGAAACCACGGTTGATCTCGCCGAAAAAGCCTCGAGACTCGCGATCGAGTCAGCAGGAATTGATCCCGCTGAAATCGACCTGATCGTGCTGGCGACCTCTACTCCCGACAAGATCTTTCCAAGCTCGGCCTGTATCCTGCAGGCGCGCCTGGACCTGCACGGTTGTCCGGCATTCGATATCCAGGCAGTCTGTACCGGATTCATCTACGCCCTGGCGGTTGCCGACAAGTTTATAAAAACCGGCAGTGCGAGCAAAGTGCTGGTGGTTGGCGCGGAAGTGTTTTCAAGGATTCTTAACTGGCAGGATCGCTCGACCTGCGTACTGTTTGGCGATGGCGCAGGTGCCGTGATCCTCGAGTCGAGCGAAGAAACTGGAATTTTATCAACACATATACATGCCGATGGCAAATATGAGGACCTGTTGTGGGTGCCACACGGTATTGGGGACGGTTTCGACGAGGTGAAACAGGGCAGAGGCTTTGTCGAAATGCGAGGTAACGAGGTGTTTAAAATGGCTGTCAACACGCTGGGCCGCATCGTCGACGAAACCCTGGCCGCTAATCGCATGGTTAAATCGGATATCGACTGGCTGGTGCCACATCAGGCAAACATCCGGATTATTAACGCGACCGCTAAAAAGCTGAAAATGTCGATGGACCAGGTTGTCGTAACCGTTAACAAGCATGGCAATACATCGGCCGCATCGGTGCCGCTGGCGCTTGATGTTGCAGTGCGCGATGGTCGTATCAAGGCAAACGAACTCGTGTTACTGGAAGCATTTGGCGGCGGCTTTACCTGGGGATCAGTATTATTGCGTTACTAGGTATCTTGACACTGGACTACATGCAGTAGGAAAGCTGTGATATGATGATCTCAGATTACCTGGTTACAAATAATGATAAGCGTTTTACTCACCGACGACCATGCGCTGGTGCGTACCGGGATTCGGCGCCTGCTGGAAGACAGCAATCAAGTCAGTATCGTCGGTGAAGCCGACTGTGGTGAAGAAGGCGTCAGGCTCGCCCAGCAGCTAAACCCGGATGTCATATTAATGGATGTCAGTATGCCGGGTATCGGTGGCGTCGAGGCATGTCGTCGTATCTTGCAGCGTGACCCCGGCCAAAAAATAATCGTGCTAACTGTCCATAACGAGCAAACGTTTCCTAAACGCATGCTCGAAATCGGCGCCAAGGGTTACCTCACCAAAGACTGCGGTGTCGAAGAAATGCTGATTGCAATAAACCAGGTCAATAATGGCGGCGCTTATATAGCGCCGAGTATCGCACAGCAGTTGGCCTTATCCCTGTTACCCGGGAACGAACACAATCCCGTCGACCGTCTGTCGAGACGCGAATTCCAGGTAATGCTGATGATTTCCCACGGTTTAACCAATGCCGAGATTTCCGAAAAACTGTGTCTTAGCCCCAAGACCATCAGCACCTACCGTCTGCGCCTGCTGGAAAAACTGGGCGCGCACAATGAGGTCGATTTGATTAAGATAGCGGTACAGCAGGGGATGGTCGAGTTCGCAAACTCGGACTGATCGGCAGTGAGCATCCTGCAAGACTGCCAACAGTGTCCGCGTCTTACGGCTTACCGGATTGAACAGAAGCATAGATTTCCCGAATACCGCTGTTTGCCGGTTTCAGCATTTGGCGATCCCAGTGCGCAGCTGCTGATAGTCGGTCTCGCGCCGGGATTACACGGGGCTAACGCGACCGGGAGGCCTTTCACG